>Ga0256840_1004096_pt1 | contig 11181 bp, 11 predicted proteins | sample 355202metaG_FD_185969 | JGI IMG/M metagenome (GOLD analysis project Ga0256840, IMG submission 185969) | Hydrothermal vent microbial communities from Mid Atlantic Ridge, Atlantic Ocean - 355-202 | ecosystem: Environmental > Aquatic > Marine > Hydrothermal vents | place: Atlantic Ocean: Mid...
GAGACAGCCATTGTACAATGGGCGATACTCAAACAAAACAACATGGAAGAATCTAGCCAGTTCAACGCTACCTATGAAGCCCTGCTTGACAACTTTAAAAGACTTGTCACATTAAAAGAAGATGTGAATAAATTTGAAGAAAATTATGACGGTTGGAAATTTCTCTTTACTTCTGTCAAAGGCAATGCTGAAGAAGAAAATACGGTAAGACTCCTACAACACATCGCTACAGAAGCTGGCTATGAGACTGAATTTGCCTTTATGGATGAAGTAGAGTTTGACGATGAGGGTGTCTATTATCAGGACGAGAGTTATGAACTCTGGTTCAAGCTCATCCCGTGGGAAGATATAGCCCTAGAGGAGTCAGACTTGGCGATGCTTTTGACCAACATCATCAAAAACCAAAAAGCCATCATCTTCAACCCTGCCTACACCCTGCTCTTCCAAAGCAAAGGCCTACTCAAAATCCTTTGGGACTTATACCCCAATCATCCTCTACTCCTAGAGAGTGCTTTTGAGCCACTAGAGGGACAAAAACAGGTCAAAAAGCCAATATTTGGTAGAGAGGGAGGCAACGTAAGCATCTTAGACGAAAACGCCTCAGAGCTTCACGCAGTAGATGGCAACTACGCCAACCATAAAATGCTCTACCAATCCTACACAGAACTAGCTACCGATGAAAATGGTGACAGCTACCAAGCTGGTGTCTTCTATGCCTATGAAGCCTGTGGACTTGGGTTTAGAAAAGGTGGGAAGATACTTGATAATGGGTCTAAGTTTGTGGGCCATGTTGTGAGGTAATATTTAGAACCTTGGGTATATGTAGTGTTTTATCCAACCTGCATAAGATTTTTCAGTTTTAATACTATAGTGCTTAAATCGTATTTTGTCACGAACTATATCTAGTAACTTTTTCTTTACTTCCATGATTTACTCCTAAAATAGCAGGACATTATGTCCTCTATCGCCATAAATCAACAAATAGAGGAACACTTTGTCCAAATATTAGCTCATATCCTACTAAAAGGACATAAGAAACTTTTATAATTCTATAGTTTTTTCAGAAAAAGTATCAAAAATATGGCAAATTGACATATTTTTTTAGAAATAGTCAGACATTTTTGATATACTACTAATATGAAAAATATAAGAATAGCGGGACATTTTGTTCCTCTAATAAATAGTTACATCAACCTTATTCCTCCAAATACTTTGCCACAAATGCACCACTACCCAAAACCTCAATATCACCCCTATAAAAACCCCTATCATTACTCACGATGCAATCACACTCACCATAGAGTGCTAACAAATACTGTATATTGTCTTCTATGTCGTCATTCTTTAGTAACAAAGCATCTTGTACCACAGTATTGTCTGCACCAAGTACAGTAAAGTGTCGTTCTATGAGAGATAGATATGCTCTTATATCTATCTCAACTTTACGGGAAACATAAGCAATATTAACAATGCTTATATCTGCTACCTCACCATCAAATACACGATATTTCACTGCCTTAAATACAGCTAATGAAGCTTCATAGTTGCCCCTTTTGAACAAAATATCTAAAAAGATATTAGTATCTACAAAGATTTTCATTTGACAATAGCTTTGTATCTTTCATCAGCTGTATTAAGCGTATCTGCATCTTCCAATAAACCTAAAAAAGCATCTAACTCTGCATCGTCTCGAAACACTTTCTCTTTTCTTTGTGTACGTGCAAGCTTTTCATACATCTCATAAGGCAGTATCACCGCCTTTTTTTTATGACTTTTTTTATCGACGATAATGACAGCTGTCGAAAGTAACTTAGTAAATTTATTTTGTACTTCTGCAATACCCATTTCTATCATGAGAACTCCTTATATACCTATATTATAATATATAAATATGTATATGTCAATGGTAGTTGATACTTGCGAAATAAAAATCTATAACTACCCTATCTCCATAGCAGCCTCACACGCCACCTGCACTATCTCTACTTCATTACTGTCAATACGTGCAGCAGTCAGCTTGCCACCCCATAAACAGCCAGTATCTAAAGCTAATACATTGTCATCATGGTGAAAACCAAGGGTTGACCAGTGACCGAAGATGATTTTGAGGTCTACATCTTTTCTATTGTCACATTCAAACCAAGGTTTGAGTCCTTTTGCACGCAAAGCATCTGTAGGTGCACCTTTTTGGTCGAAGTCTAGTCTGTGGTCACCATAGCAGTAGCGCATACGTGTAAATGCAGAGACGATGTAACGGTCTATGTCTTCAGGGCTTGCTCCTCTGTCAAAAGTGTTGCTCCCCTCTTTAAACATTCTTTTGAGCCACAAACCAGCATCATCACTACTGAGCTTCTCTTCTATACGTTTGGCATACTCCATCGCCATACCCAAGTCAAACTCAGGGGAGATACCCGCATGTGCCATACAGTAGCCCAAAGAGAAGTCCGTATGTAAAAACTTCTGCGTTCTAAGCCAATCTATGAGTATTTTGGCATCAGGAGAGGCAAGTATAGGGTCTATGGTAGGGTTCGACTTTTTGATACCATAGTAGGCTGCTATGAGGCTAATGTCGTGATTGCCCAACACGACTTCTATGCTGTCACGAATACTGTAAAGATAGTAGAGTGTTTCAAGAGAGTCTTCTCCACGGTTGACAAGGTCACCTGCTATCCAGAGTTTGTCTTGTGCAGGGTTAAATGCTATTTTATCTAGCAACACCATCAATGATGCATGACAGCCTTGAATGTCGCCTATTGCCCAAACAGCCATTATTTGTACTCCGTACATATAAAATGAGAAATGAGAAATGAGAAATGAGAAATTTTTGTCATCTTAATATCCTAATGCCTCTTTGTACTTTTTCACCTTCTCTTCAAGTTTCATGGCTGCGTAAGCAGAGGATGGAGAAGGGAGATAAACTGTTTCTATTTCTAGGTAAGAGAAGTGCATTTTAAAGAGTGCTTCTGCCTTTTTACCTGTAAAGGCTAGTTTTTTGATGCTTGGATGCGTTTCTAAAAAACCTGCGATGTCATTGACTTCTTCATTTTCCAAAGAGCTGTCAAGCGAGTTGTCACGCCTACACTCTCGCACCATATCCCAAAGCCCTAACTTCGCCTCTTTGAGTAACCAAAGTTTTTGGTCTTTGTTGTTAATAGGGTATGTTGTCACCGCTTCAAGTATCTTCCAAAATTGATTAGAGGGGTGCGCATAATAAAAGTTATTTTCAAAAGACTTAATACTAGGAAAAGAACCAAGTATTAAAGTTTCAGTATCTTTATACACAATGGGTTGAAATGGATGCTCAAATACCTCTGCTCCCTGCTCCATACTCCCTACTCCCTATTTACATGCTTTACGCATATTTTGAATTATCAATACCAAAAGTGACAAAGCAAAAATCTTAGAATTTATCTCAGACCCTTTATGCTGATTAACAAAAGCCACCGACTTTGTCATCTCCTCACCTTGAAGTTGCATGGCGATAATATCTGGCAAGTAGTACTGAGAAAACAGTAAAGCAGTAGCAAGCACAAAAAAGGTCGCTACCTGTGTTACCGTGTCACGTTCAAACTTTTTAAACTTGTACCCCTCATAGAGTACGACCACAACTACTAGCACATTAACCACATATGACAAACGTAAAAAATTCTCTGTCATTATCTGCCCCTCTTGAAAACGTGTCAAGAGGTCAGCACCTAACCATGCATCAGTATGAAAGGTCACTGCTGTAACGACAATACCTGCATAGAGCATCGCACCAAGTACGCCTGAGAGGAAGATAAGATATGCCATCGTTACCATTCTAAAATTTTTGTTCATTATATATTTCCTTGTTTATCATATTAAAAAAATTCTATCACAAAGCCTCTATCAAACCCTGCCAAGTCTTTGTAAAATTGTATGGATTTTACTCCAAGTTCATTAACAAAAGCTGAGAGGGGTTCTTTTTGGTCATAGCCCATCTCGCAAGCAAGCCATTTAATACCTCTTGCTTTGACATCTAAGATGATTTGTTTGAGCAGTTCATCACCTACCCTACCACCAAAAAGTGCTTCTTTAGGTTCATAGTCTAGCACATTGGATTCGAGTAAAAAATCTTCTGCGATATAGGGTGGGTTAGAGACTACTAATTCGACAGGCTCACTGACCTCATCGATAAGGTTAGATTTGCGTAGCGTGATTTGCTTGCCTAAACCAAAAGTTTCTATGTTCTTCTGTGCCACACGCAACGGTGCATCACATATATCTGTAGCCACACACTGCAACGCTGGAAACTTCCGTGCCAAGACAATAGAGATAGCCCCCGTACCCACACCTATCTCGGCAATGTGTGTAATGTTCTCTTTTTCTATAATGTCTGCTACCAAGTCTATCAGTATCTCCGTCTCAGGACGAGGAATAAGCACCCCCTCTTCTACAGCCAAATGAATGTCATAAAAACTAGCCTCTCCTACGATATACTCGTAAGGTTCATGCTTAGCTCTTCTTTCTACCAGAGCCTCATAACCCTCTACATCATCCAAAGTTTCATCATCATGCGTGATGAGATACATACGGTCTTGTTTTAGATGATAGGCTAGAAGTAGTTCTGCCTCGTATTGTGGGCGTTCACAGATTTCTTTTAGTTGTGAACTTGCCCATGTTAGGGATTGTTTAATGGTCATAATATTTTACCTAACATATTTTTAGTTTCTAGTGCTTGAAGCAAATCAGGATGATTTTCTGGTAAGCATGACTTCCATATCTTTACTACTTTACATACATGAAAATATGCTTTAGAAAAGTTTTCTCGTATATTATAGTATCCTGTTAAGTTCGCATGGCTCAATCCAATATAATAATCATTTTTGTTCAATACTTTCTCTCTAATATCTAAAGATTTTTTATGATAATTATATGCTTGTATATCATTATCAAGTTCCTGGTAGACTAAAGCCATATTCCCATAGACCGTTGCAATTATAGGATGTTCTTCTGTAAGAAAACTAGCTAAATAGATATCAAGAGCTTTTTTATAATATTTTAAAGCATCTTTTGGTTGATTATTTTCTCTATATAGTTCACCTATATTATTAAATTTGTTTGCTAATAAATCATGATTTTCACCAAAAAAGTTTTCTACTATTTTTATAGCATCTAAATAGAGAGATTCTACTTCTTCAAAATCATATTTTCCTCTTTTTCTTTGAAGTTCTGCAATATTGTTATAAATTTCAGCTATTTCTGGATGGCAATCTCCATAATTTTTTAATTTAAACTTCAACACTTTATCAAAAAATGCCTCTGCTTTACTGTACTCAGCTACCTTAACATAGAGTGTTGCTAGATTATTATAACTCTGCATTGTCTCAGTATAGTCTTCACCAAAAAGTTCTTTTCTTATAGTTAAAGCATCACTAATATATTTATATGCCTCATCATAGCGAGATATTGACTTTAAGAATGTGCCTAAATTATTCGATACGGTTGCAAACTCTTCACTATTTGAAGCCCCATTTTTTCGCATTATTTCTAATGCTCTACTGTAGTATATTTCAACGTTTTTCGTATGCCCTACTTTTGTAGACACTTGTGCAATATTATTACAAAGCATTGTAAGTAAATATAAGTCTGATTGTAATACTTGTAGCTTATCTGACACTATAAAATCATATATTTCTATTGCCTTCGGATAATTACCCACCAATTCATATATTTTGGCATAATCATTTAACAGCCCAATGTCATCAACTTTTAGATAAGGAATATATTCTATTTCTTTTTGTGCTTTTTGGTATTCTAAATTTTGTATATGTATTATTGCCTTTAGATAGTGTACTTGATACATACTTTCTTTTGCATTTAAAACTGAAGGAGAATATATATCCAATATAGAAACTGCATCACTAAACCTTAACTCATGAATAGCCAATTGAACCTTTTTTTGTGTTTCTGCATCAAATTGTTGTGACTTAATTTTATCTTCTAGCTCTTCTTTTTCTTTTAATATAGAATCTAGCGTAGAGTTTGCTAACAACAATTTATATTTTAAGTTCGTATAGGTTTGAGGGTTTTCTAAAACTATTTTATAATCATCACCAAAATATTTTTTTAAAAAATCTTCTTCTTTCCCACCTAGTTTCTCAATAATTTTACTTATATCTTGTATATTTTCTTTCCGTGCTCTAAAATATTCTTCGTGTACATCTGCTGATGCAACACGAATTTCTTCGCCTATTCTATAATAAGTTGTGCCTTTTTTATCAGTACCATTTTTAAGTTTTAAGTCTTTTGATAAAGAAAGTAATTTTTCACGAGCTGGTATAGAGATGATAATAATTTCATGCTCCTGAAAATTTTTATACTCCACATTTAGACTTGTAAATTCTGGTTGAGAATAGGTATTTAATCTTGACAATAAAGTTTGTTGTAGTTTGGACTCTGTAAAAATGTTTTTCTTTTTATCTCTTGGTAATTCAAATTGACAGCATTTCTTACTTTCATCTTCTATGCCAATAATCAGATATGCTGTTTTATTTATATTATTAGGATTAGGGTTACCGTTTGTTAATGCCAAAATATCTTTAAGACATTCACCCCAGCACTGTTCACGCATAGTTGATGGAGTATTACTATCCCAATACCATTGTCGTTTAAAATCTAATTTTGGGTTTTCTTTTTGTGTAATAAGTGCTTTTAAATCCATAGTAATCCTACAAATCAGGTAAATTTTGATTAAAGATACTTATTAACTCCAAAGTATCTTTCTCTTTATCTAGTTCATAAACCACAGTATATCCCATATAGACCATATCTCTAATCTCATCATTGTCAAAATAAATAGATTTTTTAGCTTGGTAAGGAAAATCTGTCAAAAGATTAATCTTCTTTTTTAAGCCTTTCACAAAAGAAAGTGAAGCCGAAAGCTTATCTTTTCGTATATGTAGTGCTATGGTTCGTAATTCATCTTTGAATTGTCCAGACTCAATAATTTTCAAGCCTGAAGTTCCTGAGTAAGTTCATCTATAGAACTGTTAAAGTCAGACATTGGCTCTTTTCCTGACTTTATATCTTCTCTTAATGCAGTGAGCCTTTGCTTACGTGTATCATAATAGGCATCATCACTGTTTGAAATCGTATAGTTTTTAACTACATCTTCTTTCAGATTTTTGATAATATTTAACAATACATCCATTTTACTCTCATCTACATCTATATGAATCGTTTGCATAGGTATCCTTTGGGTAGATTATACTACTTTTTATCCATATACGCAAAAATCCCATCTTCAGGAAGTGCAGCTTCTTCTGTCTCTTCTCCTACAATCGTATTGGACGCATCAAAGCCAAGCTCTTTGAGACGCTCTAACACTGGTGGGTGTGTATAGTAGAAAAAGATAACCAAAGGGTGAGACTTTGGAAATGACTTATTTTCAGTCACGAGCTTCATAAGTGCTGAGACTAGGTTCTCTTTGCCTCCCATTTCTGAACCAAACTCATCTGCTGCATATTCGTTGTGACGGCTCACTGCTGACATAAACGGTGTAAAGACAAATGACAAGAGTGGTAGAAGTAACATCAATATGGCTATTTGTACTCCTGCATTGGGTGTGACACCCATCTCTAAGAAGAGACTGTCAGGCAAATGACCGAAAAGGTAAAATGCTATGAATAACAACAAGCCCATAAGCCCTATGTTTTTCCAAATATCTCCATGGGTGAAGTGTCCTAACTCATGCCCTAGTACGGCGAGTAACTCTTTGGTATTAAGTTTATCTACCAAGGTATCGAATAAGACAACACGTTTAGACTTACCTAAACCACCAAAAAAAGCATTAAGTCTGCCATCACGCTTACTAGCATCCATGATGAAAATACCATTATTTTGTAAACCTACTTTGTCCATCATCGCTGAAATTTTCTCTTTGAGTTCACCCTCTTCTATCGGTGTAAACTTGTTAAAGAGTGCCATAAAAGTTGGCATAAGTACATTGGCAAGCACTGCCACAGTAAACATAGCCACAAAACCCCAGAGCCACCATGACGCGTAGTTACCTATAATCCACGCTAAAAGTGCAAATATAGCCCCACCGATGATAACAAAAAGCAGCGTTGACTTAATTGTGTCAATCACAAACATTTTGGGTGTCATTTTATTAAAGCCAAAATCTTCGTCTATCTTGAATTTTTGATAGAGTTCAAAAGGTAATCCTACGATGAAGTTAACAGCGATAAACCCAAAGAGAAACAAGACAGCTTGGAGTATGGCACCCTCTACTTGTACCAAAGATGACAACCATGCAAACCCCGAAAATACCCACCAAATAAACATAAGATAATCAACAAAAGTTGTCAGCAATCCTAACTTACCATTGGCTACGGCATAGTTACCTGCTACCAAATATTTATCGGCAGACATAAGCACAGGTGTTTTACGTTTTTCTTGGTTGATGTACCCTATTTGCATCAAAGAAATATAGACTTTCATAAAAGTGTAAATAGAGTATAAAATGATAATGGTTTCTAACATAGTTGTCCTTGTTAAGATAATCATGAAATATATCTAATCTCGCCTTAAATTTGATATAATTGCGACAATTAACACTAAGGACAAACTGTGGCACTCATTGACCTTTTTAATATAAAAAAACAATATGACATCAAACTTTTACTTAATGATGTGGATTTCCATCTAAATAGTGGTGAACGCATAGCTGTGGTAGGACAAAATGGTTGTGGTAAATCTACCTTGATGAAGATAGCATTGGGTACGGAAGCCCCTACCGAAGGCAAGCGTGTAGTAAACTCTAGCCTGCAAGTAGAAATGCTTGCACAACAACCTCACTTTGAAGCCACGCTTACTGTGCGTGATGCTATACTGGGTGAACTTCAAGACCTGAAGTCTGCACAAGACGAACATGCTGCTCTAAGCCTAGAAGTTGCCAATGATTTTGAAAACAAAGAGCTCTTAGCCAAACTAGAAACTATCACCGCTTACCTAGACCACCATAATGCGTGGAACTTAGATGATAAAATAGAGCGTATCTTGCAAGAGTTTAAACTCAAGGAGTATGAAAACCGTTTGGTTATTTCGCTCTCTGGTGGAGAACAACGCCGTGTGGCACTAGCCTCTTTAGTACTGAAGAAACCTGATGTACTTCTGCTAGATGAGCCTACTAACCACCTCGATGTCTATATGGTAGAGTTTTTAGAAGAGATACTCCTCAAAGAGAAGTTTACCCTACTCTTTATCTCTCATGATAGACACTTCATCGATACTATTGCTACCCGTGTGATAGAGGTGGAAAACCAAGGACTAGTCAGCTATAAAGGTGGCTACCGTGACTACCTCGTACAAAAAGAGGAACGTATGAAATCTCTAGCAAAGAGCCATGATACCCTACTCAAGATGCTCAAACGTGAAGAGGAGTGGCTGGGTAAAAGTGTGCGTGCCAGAGAAAAGCGTAATCAAGGGCGTAAAGCCAGAGTCTTTGAACTACGCGAACAAGCCAAAAAAAACCCAACACTCATACGCAAAATGCAAGTAGAACTCGAACGAGAGAAAAAAAGCTGGCGAGGGGAAAAAGGGCTGAGTAAACGCAAGATGCTCTTTGATGTAGAAAATTTAAAGTACTCTATCGCCGATAAACTACTCATAGAAAACTTTACCACACGCATACTCCAACGAGACAAGATAGCCATTGTTGGTGTCAATGGTGCAGGTAAATCTACACTGCTTAAACTCCTATTGGGGCGACTCAAAGCAGATGCAGGACTCATTAACAAAGGTGAATTTACCATAGGCTACTTTGACCAACATAGAGAGATGCTTAACGATGAGCATACCCTCATAGAGACTTTTTGTCCAGATGGTGGAGACCATGTCGATGTGCAAGGGGCACATATGCATGTCTTTGCCTACCTCAAAACCTTTTTGTTCCCAGAAGAGTACATGACCAAGAAAGTAGGACAACTCAGCGGTGGAGAGAAAAACCGTGTTGCTCTTGCCCTACTCTTTACCAAAAATGTAGAGTGTCTCATACTCGATGAGCCTACCAATGACCTCGACATCCAAACCATTACCATACTAGAAGACAAACTCATCGCTTTTCAAGGGGCACTGCTCTTTGTCTCTCACGATAGATATTTTATAGACAAGATAGCTTCTAAACTCTTCATCTTTAAAGGTAATGGCGTAGTGGAAGAGTCTTTTCAGACCTATACGGAGTACCTAGAGATAGAAAAAGAGATGAAAGAGATAGCCAGTTTAGAAAAAGAGTTTAAGACTGTAGAGAAAAAAGAAGAAGTACACACAGAAAAAAAGCAGACAAAACTTACCTATAAACAACAACAAGCCTATGATAATTTACCCGATGAGATAGAAACGCTTGAAAGTAAGATAGCAGAAATCAATGCCTGCTTGTATGACCCAAAATGTTATGAGGAAAAAGGTTTAACTGCTTTAAGTGAAGAACTCTCCAAACTTGAAGAGGAATATGAAGAGAAAACAGATGCCTACTTAGAGGTGCTGGAGATTTATGAGGCTCTTCAGTAAATTTCCAGCCGACGTGGCTTCAGTTCGTTCCGATCACTCTGGTTTCGACACTAAAAACGACAAGCAGTTGTCATTTTCTTAACGTGTTATGCCTGCGCGGGTCGCTTTGCTCCACCGCTTCGGTTTCGACCCTACAAATGACAAGCAGTTGTCATTTGCTTAACGGGTCTCACCAATAAATCACTACAGAACGCCTACCCCATTTAAGTGCACGTCTTAAGTCTAGCCCCATATAAATATCGATACGTTTTCTGTAACGTTTATTCATTTTGTCACGCACCCTATAAAATCCGCGTAACCCACCAATGCGCACTTTTGTACCGTTACGCATACCATAACGTGTCAATAAATCTCGGGACACAGCGATGCTTTTCACACCTGGGCGTAAGCGGTTATTCCATGCAGCCAAAAATGGCGTACTGTCTGTTTGGTTTCCATGCGAAGTATAGGCAGTAGCTGTCACACGTAATTTATGTTTACCAAAGGCATTGATATTAAGGTTACTACCTAAACCTTTACTCTCTTCTCTTCTCTGTTTTGCCTCCATTTTTGCTAACACATAAGGAAGTGGCAATTTCAGTATTTTACCTGCACGTATAGTTGTGGCATCTTTTATATGGTTAAATGTGACTATTTTCTTTGCTTCAA
>Ga0256840_1004097_pt1 | contig 11179 bp, 9 predicted proteins | sample 355202metaG_FD_185969 | JGI IMG/M metagenome (GOLD analysis project Ga0256840, IMG submission 185969) | Hydrothermal vent microbial communities from Mid Atlantic Ridge, Atlantic Ocean - 355-202 | ecosystem: Environmental > Aquatic > Marine > Hydrothermal vents | place: Atlantic Ocean: Mid...
AAACTCGCCATCACCGTGGCAACAATCCCAGCCCATCTCCCCCAGGGACCAAACAATCGATCAGCGGCAAAAATGAAAGGAACTTCACTGGATGCAATCTGTTCAAAATGCACCGCGCCCAACATCACGAAGACAACCGAAACGTAAATAATCAAACCACCAGCGACGGTGATAAGAATCGCTTTGGGAATGGTACGACCGGGGTCGATAATTTCTTCAGCGGCCACAGTGATAAGATCAAAACCGACGAAGGACACGTAAATAAGCGCGATGCTGGGAATCAAGGGGCTCCATCCCTTCGGGGCAATCGGTGCCAAATTACTTGGCTCTACGTGAAAGACGCCTAGGACAACGAAGGCGAATAAAATCCCTAACTCAATAAGATTCATCACCGCTATAATTTTCAAGGACTGAGATGTTCCTTTCAAATTGATAAACAAAAATATCAATGTGATGATAACTGAAACGACCAAGATAGACGCATCTGGGTAGAAATATTCACGAACCGTGAGCGAAAAGATGAGCGCATACATTGAACATGCGAGTACGTTTCCAATCCAAAAAAACCAACCCGTGAGAAAAGCAAAGGTTTTTGGAAGGGTGCGACTCACAAAGGAATATCCACCGCCAGCGATTGGAATTGCAGCGCCAAGTTCAGCGTAATTTAACGCCGTGGGAATGACGATAATCCCAAGTAGAAAGTAGGCGAGTATACCAAGCGGTCCAACCATTCCAGCCAGTTGGCCGGGCAAGGCGAAAATACCCGGGCCCATCATTGCACCGATTCCCACCATGACCGCCATAAAAAGGCCAATATTTCTTTTAAATCCGGCGTCAGCCAAAGTCATCCGTGGGTTGATATTCAACTCAAAATAATATCAACCAATTCGAAAAACCGCACTCCTAATTATCTAAGATTCAAAAAAAATATTCCAGCCTTAGTGTGATTCAGAACAGCCTCGATCAGCTCTACCAGCGAATTCTGACGTTTTTGAGACGAATAGGTATTTCATTCAACATGGACTTCCTACACCAAATCGAAATTCCTTGGCGTCCAGGAGGCGTTGCTCGTTGAGAAAAATGCCGTCTCGGGACATACTCGATAACTTAAACTGGTAACGATGGTATGCGCCATCGGCGATATAGGTGATAGGGACGAGCCGAAAATGAATCTCGGTTTCAATAATAGCCGAGGCGTAATAGGAATGGCTCCCTTTACCGATCGAGAGTTCAAACTCGACAAAGGCGTTATCAAAATGCCCCTTCAGTAGACCAAAGTCGAGACTATCGTTCCCGATTCTCACGTTTTCCCAACAGGTCTTCTCCGCCTTCGAAGTATCGGCAAGGGGCTCGCACGTAGCGCTTCCACCCATCTCTTGGCAATAAGGCGTATAGGTGGCGTGGTCGTTCAACGAAACCACACACTCTGGCCAGGAATAGTTGAAGTCCTTGGTTTCATTGAATACATCAATGGGTCCGCCGGCGAGATCCGGTTCTGGTCCTGTTGTAATTCCAGCAACATTGGTCGGTGTTGCACACGAAGACCCGCTGAATGCCAAAAGTTTTCCAAAATAAAGCGTCGACGATTCGTGTCCAATCGTAACCACATAATCTACGGGCTTAAGTTCCCCCTGGCGCGGTCGGTCGTAGAAACCCAGAGACGGGTTGGTCGCGACATTGTATATTTTCACGTCTCGACCCAACTCAAGATCTGATCTTGAAGTCGCGACATGTAACTCATAGAACCCAAAATCGCTTGCATTTTCGGGTGGAATCCAACTCCACGCAATGCTGTTGGGCGTTGCCCATTCGGTTTTCAACTCCCCAATTTTCACGGATTGTCGGCAATTTTTTGCGTCAATGGGTGAAAGGTCGATCGGAGATAGATCGAGCTCGGGCGTCTTGGCATCACGACCAACGTCGCGGTTTTGACGCTGGGGTTGACAGGATCCATCAACACAAACCCCTTCAATTCCCTCTGGACACACACAATTGGCGCCCGAAGATAGGAGATTACAACTCAGACTAGACAATGCGATAGATATGAACGCCAAGCAACCCAACATATGATGCTTACTTATTCTCATTGGGAATATTCCTCGTTCGCAAATTTTAAAGTAGTTCTTTCTCTATTCATGGTAGGACTTGATTCGCTTCGAACAAGTGTCAAATTTGCCCTCACCTTTTCCTTTTCTGTAGAATGTAACATGAAAATCCAACTCGATAGTGATTTCGATATCCGCAACAATACCATCCGCAATCGCTTTCTGAAGTCCTCGATGAGTGAACAATTGGGGGATAAGGAAAACAATCCCACCCAAGGTTTAGTAAACTTGTACCGTATATGGGCCCAAGGCGGGGTAGGAATTTCCATAAGCGGTAATATAATGGTCGACCGCAAAGGATTGGGCGAACCAAAGAACGTCGTTCTTGATGAGGAAAGCGATCTCGACGCATTTCGAAGATGGACCAAAGCGGCGACGGCCGAGGGTACCCATTTTTGGGCGCAACTTAATCATCCTGGAAAACAAACGCCTTCTTATTTAACCAAATCTCCGGTCGCTCCCTCTGCGATTCCACTCGGCGCGGGGTTGGACAAAGCCTTCAATATACCTCGTGCTTTAAACGAAGAAGAGATTCTAAAATTAATAAAGATGTTTACCACTTCCGCAAAACTTGCCAAAGATGTTGGCTTCACGGGCGTGCAGATCCATGGTGCTCACGGGTATTTGGTCAGCCAATTCCTCTCCCCACATCACAATCAGCGTGAAGACCAATGGGGAGGATCTTTAGAAAATCGCATGCGCTTCGTTCTGGAAATCTATACCTCGATGCGTGAAGTTCTAGGAAAAGCCTTTCCCATCTCGATAAAACTCAATTCAGCCGACTTTCAAAAAGGAGGATTTTCTGAGGAGGAATCCATTGAGGTCATGAAGACCCTGTCCGAGGCGGGAATGGATCTTATCGAAATTTCCGGTGGAAATTACGAGGCCCCGGCTATGATGGGAGAAACGAAAAAAGTAAGAGAATCTACTAAAAAACGCGAAGCCTACTTTCTTCACTTCGCCGAAAAACTAAGACAGGTCATCGATTGTCCCATCTGTGTAACGGGCGGTTTTCGCAGTTCAGCGGCAATGTTGGACGCACTCAAATCTGGTGCCACCGATTTTATTGGCGCGGCAAGACCCTACGCCCTTTTTCCGGACTTCCCCATATTGGCGATGGCCGATCCCGACTATGTCTCCTCCTTCAGTCTGCCAAGCACCGGCTCTAAAATAACGGACCGCCTTTTTGCGATTAACATCGTTTGGTTTGAGCAACAACTTCATTTGCTCGCCGCCGGAAAAAACGCTGACGCCAACCTCTCTGCCTGGTCAACAGTTTGGCTCATGACGAAAGGCGTTGGGCTCCAAGCGTTTAGAAAGAGACGATCCTAGCCATAAAAAAAGCCCGGCGAATGCCGAGCCGAATGCTTACTTCTAAAAAGAATTAGTCAACGCCGATAACACTGAAGGTGATACGACGGTTCTTCGCCTTCCCTTCTTTGGTTGTATTATCACCAATTGGCTTCGTTTCACCAAATCCTTTTGATGTAACACGGTCAGCGCTAATTCCTTTATCACCAAGATATTTGGCAACGGCTGCTGCTCGGTCTTGGCTAAGTTTAAGATTTGCCGCGTCATCTCCGTCTGTATCCGTGTGCCCAGCAACTTCCAACTTTGCGTCTTTGCACTTATTGGAAAGCGCAACCAAGGCATCAAGAAGTTTATTCGACTTTTTCGAAATCGCGGCTGATCCAGTTTTGAATTCAATTTTATCCGCGTTAAGAAGCGTATTGTATTCTGCCTGACAAGAATTCAACGCACGGAAAGAGGGCGTGAAATCCAAGGACATCGGCGCACCGGCCGAGAAACCTGATGGCAACTTTGCAAATGAGGCCTGAAGTTTCTTGAAGGAGGCGTTCGATGAAACCTGCCCGTTAAGGAGGTAGCTCTGTCCGCCAACCAAGGAAGAATTTCCAGATGAAAGAAGTCCAATATGCTCGGCTGCAAGTTCACACATTGTTCCATATGCGCCCTTTGCTTCTCCTTTCTTGACCTTCAATTGGTCAACAAATTTACCTTTTCCAATGAATTTAGCGGCAGCAGCCAAAACACCGTCTTTGGTTTTCTGATCGGGAACCAAACCGTTAAGTACAACACCTTTGTCGTTTCGGTAGAAAGAGAAGGCATAATCTGAAGAAACGAGTACAGAAGGAGCGGCGACAGCGGCAACTTTTGCAACCGGTGCTGCGGTAGTTGCTGTCGCAGTTGGAACAGTATCTAAGGCAATAATCGGTGCCAATACGAGCGCGACAACGGACATGAGCTTGATGAGAATATTCAATGAAGGCCCGGCAGTATCCTTGAAAGGATCTCCAACGGTATCACCGTTAACGGCTGCTTCATGAGCGGAGCTGCCTTTTCCACCGTGCTTTCCAGATTCAACATATTTCTTTGCGTTATCCCATGCACCACCAGCATTTGACTGAAAGATAGCCATGGCTACACCAGATGTTGTAACACCGGCAAGGAGTCCACCAAGAAGGACGGGATCAATAAATCCGGCAATAACCGGAACCGAAATTGCGAGAATTCCGGGAGCGATCATTTCTTTGAGAGCCGCTTCTGTAGAAATTTCTACGCATTTTGCGTACTCGGCTTTTGCCGTTCCTTCCAAAAGTCCTGGGATTTCGCGGAACTGACGTCGAACTTCGACAATCATTGCTCCAGCAGAGCGTCCAACAGCTTTGAGTGCCATTGCCGAGAAAACGAAAGGCATAATAGCACCGATGAAAACACCGATCATGACCGAAGGCTCAAGAAGATCGATTCCTGGAATATTGGCTTGTTGGGTGAACGCACTAAAAAGAGCGAGTGCCGTTAACGCCGCAGATCCAATCGCAAAACCCTTTCCGATCGCGGCGGTTGTATTTCCTACTGAATCAAGTTTATCCGTTCTTTCACGAACTTCTTTGGGAAGGTGTGCCATTTCGGCAATTCCACCTGCGTTATCAACAATTGGACCGAAAGCATCAACTGCAAGCTGAATACCGGTCGTTGCCAACATACCGAGTGCAGCAAGTGCGATGCCGTAAAGTCCCGCGAAATAATAAGCGATAAAAATAGCGCCACAAATCAACATCACAGGAATTGCCGTAGATTGCATACCAAGCGCCAAACCGGCAATGATATTGGGAGCGGTTCCCATTTCCGATTCTTTTGCGATACCTTTGACCGGACCAAAATGGTCGGATGTATAATACTCAGTAACAAAGCCGATGAGTGTACCAGCAACAAGTCCACCGATGGTCGCCCAAAAAGGGCCCATTTGCGTGTAGGTGTGTTTGCCGACTGTGATTCCAGCTTCAGGAATGAAGGCTTGAACAAGAAAGAAGGTCCCGATCGCAGCCACGACAGCCGCGCCAATGGTACCTTTGTGCAAGGCCATCGCAGGATTTCCATCTTCGGATGTGCGAACGAAAAAAGTGAACACGATGGATACAATAATTCCCATCGATGCGATCATAACAGGAAGAAGGACTGGATCTACGCTCCCTGCCGATTGTGCCCAAGCGATACCAAGAACCATCGCCCCAACGATGGATCCAACGTAGGATTCAAAAAGGTCGGCGCCCATTCCAGCAACATCTCCAACATTATCACCAACGTTATCGGCAATGGTTGCGGGGTTACGTGGATCATCTTCCGGAATACCGGCTTCTACTTTACCAACAAGATCGGCACCGACATCAGCGGCTTTGGTATAAATACCACCGCCTACACGTGCGAATAAAGCAATTGAAGATGCGCCCAAAGAGAATCCAGTGAGAATACTTAAGAGCTGGGTAAGGATGGTAGAATCTTTAACCAATGAGGCAGGATCTTTAAACATCATATTGAGGTCAATATTGAGACCTTTGGTGAAACCCAAAAGTAAAAGACCGAATCCGAGCAACGCTAATCCAACAACGCACATTCCCATGACGACGCCGCCTGAAAATGAGACTTGGAGAGCGTTGGCAAGACCCGTTCTTGCCGCTTGAGTCGTACGAACATTAGCGTCTGTTGCGACCTTCATTCCGAACCAACCCGCCAAACCAGAACAAACCGCTCCGACCACAAACGCCAAAGCAACATAGGACATCGTCAAAGGCGTAAAAACATTACCTGTATTTGCCGCAATATTTGCTGGAGCATAAGCGTTGTAAATCCACGCTAGTACAATCGCAACGACAACCACAAAAATCCCTAAGATGCGATATTCCTTTTTGAGGAAAGCCATCGCTCCTTCTTGAATATGGCCTGCAATTTCGACCATATTTTCTTGGCCAGCGTCTTGTTTCTTCACCCATGACGCTTTGTAAAAAGCGAAAACCAACGCAATAACGCCGGTAATAGGTACGATAAGTGTTAAATCCAAAATGTACTCCGAGTACTAAAAACTATCTAATTAAACTTGTTTTGAGCGGCCACCGGGCCGTCCTGTATGATCAATTCCAAAGCGTCAATCGCCACATGCAACATTTCTGTGACTTCGTCAACTTCAACTTTTTTAAACTTTCCTAATACGTGGTTAGATACATCTCCACGATCGGGCCTTCCGACGCCTAAACGCAATCGGATAAAATCTTTCTGTCCTGATTTTGCGATAATATCTCGCAACCCATTGTGGCCTCCATGACCACCTCCGACCTTTATTCTCACCTCGCCAAGAGGGAGATCAATTTCATCGTGGACAACGATGATATTCTCAAAATCAAGATCAAAGAAACGAGCCGCCGGAACAACGGACTGGCCCGAAAGATTCATAAAAGTTTGCGGCAGTAAAACATGAACCTTCGTTTGCGAACAGAAACCCGTTGCAAAGATTCCCTTAAATTTTTTCTGAGTGAGTGGAATGAAGTTGCGATCGGCAAACGCGTCCACGGCCATAAAACCGATGTTATGCCGCGTTCCGGCATACTCGCTCCCTGGATTTCCAAGACCAACGAGTAGATAGGACATTTATGCTTCTTCTGATTCTTCTTCGTCGGTAACCACAGCGCCACGAGGTCGAGAAACACGGCAAACCGTATAGTCAACTTTGTACGCAGGCTTTACGCCATCTAGAAGTTCGAGATCAGATGCCATGACAGAATCTTCCATGTTCAATGCGCTTATTTCGAAGAGAACGAATTTTGGAACATCGCCCGGCTTACACCAGACAGAAATATCATCACGGATAGTTTCAAAACGACCACCCGCTTTAACGCCTGCAGGTCGTCCTTCAAATTTAATAGGGACGTTAACCTTAAGCTCAGTATCTCCGTCCACAGCAACAAAATCGGCGTGTTGAAGCGTACGTTTCACGGGATCGATTTGATAATCACGAACCATCACGTTGGGAAGCGTATCTCCACCTTCGATTTTCAATTCAAATACGATATTGGTTTTATATTCGCCCGTAAGCAATTTGTAGAGAACGTGAGGATCAGCAGTAACCGCTTGAGGTTCATTGTTGTTTCCATAACACACACCCGGAATGAGGTTTTGCATACGAAGCTTTCTCGCAACGCCTTTACCGGTGTTGTCTCTCTTTGTTACTGTAAATGTAGGTTTTGTCATTTGTTTCTCCTGGCGAGGTACACACTGTAAGTCGGACAATCCTTCCTACTTGTGCAGTCTCAAAATACTGAACTTAAATTAAGTCCGCCCTCAAATAGCCGTTGAATCGTAAAAAGGCAAGCAATACCTGATGCTCCTCTCTTTTAGAAATTTAGAAGCGAGATTGATCATTTTCTCAGGAATTCAAGAAAACACCTCAGTTTTGGAGATCACTAAAAGCAAGCGCCCCAAGGAATGGGGTCGCCCGACTGCGCATTGAGGGTGTGGCAGGTGTCATCGCCCTCACATCCCGCTTGGCCCGCATCATTTGGATCGCATAGTTTTCTACACTGCGCTTTGCCCCCCACACCCACACAACGCAGGCCATCCACACATGCAATCGAGGTTGTGCAGTCTTCGCCTAATCCCTTATCGCCCGCCATTGCGCACCGTCTCCCGGATTGAAAATCGTAACATTCCTCTCCCGCCGGACAGCTATCATTGAGAATATCGCAGTTATGGGTCACCTTCACACAAATACCGACTCGGTTTTCTCGCGTGGGGATACACGCAAAATCAACCTGACACTGAGGCTCCTTCTTTCCACTCGGATCGCAATACTGACGACACGCTTGATCACCTCGAAAGTTTCTACACCCAAAACCTACCCCGCAATCCATATTCATCGCACAGGCCTCCCCCTGTCCTTTCACACCTCGCGTTTCACATTTCGATTCAACCGGGTCGGTCGCGACTGTGACGCAATGCTCGGTCATTTCACATCCCGTCTGACACAGAGGATCGCAGGCTCCTATGGCGGGTGAAAAATCGACACAGGCCCCAATCGTGGGAGTCGTTTGCATTGTGCTTTGAGAGGTAGAGTTGTTAGAAGAACTTTGGTTATTGCTCACGTGACCGTTATTCGTTGAAACACCGTTATTAGATGAGGTGGTTTGGATTGATACCCCTTGCGTGTTATTGGACCTTCGGTTGTTTGACTGATTAACAGGGGCGGCGGGTTGCGCCTCGTTACTGCATGCGGCCAACAAAAATAACACACTAAACATCTTTTTCATCTCAAACTCCTAAAACGATGGCCCAAGGTTCGCACATTTTGGAGATTCAAAACATAAATAGTTTAGATTTCTTTGAACACGGCAAAAGACCTTCGATTAAAACGACCGATGAACGCTGTGAAAGACTTAGCTTTTCTTTCGGCCAAAAAGTCGGTCTAAAAATCCCTCCCCTCTCGCGGTCGATAAAAGCCACTCAACTTTTTTATTAAGTTCATTTGATGTTTTAGATCCAACCATGCCATCCACGATTTCACCGTCGTGAACCATGATAATCGTCGGTACAGAACGTATCTGAAAGGATGCCGCGAGCTGAGGGTGAGCACCGGTATTACATTTATAAAACTCGATAGGCTCGTCGCTAAAGTGTTCAGAGATGGCCTCGTAATGTGGCGCCATCGCCTTACACGGTCCACACGTGGTTGACCAAAAATCGATCATCGCCGTTGGACCGCCTTTTACCATAAGTGTATTTAATTGTTCTCTACTTTCGATCGCTGTAACCATATTCGACTCCTTATTGTCACCTCTTAGATTCATAGCAAAAAATTAAGATTCAAAGTATCTTAAATAACACGTTGACAGATAAATATCCTACGGCTATACAAGGCGTCTGTTTTTTCTAAATTTTTTGGAATAATTTCTGAAGGTTTTAGGTTAAATGGTTTATAGAGGTATCGCCAAGCGGTAAGGCTTCAGCTTTTGGTGCTGGTATCCCAGGTTCGAATCCTGGTACCTCTGCTAGCCATCCTTCGGGATGGCTTTTCTTTGTCTTTCATCTGCCAAAAATATTTTCGTCTCATCTTGGGCCAAAAAAAAGCGCTTAAAAAGCGCTGTTCTAAACCTACTACCTAACGTCTATCTCACGTAAACACGTTTGGTTACACTGTTGGACGTTCTCACAGTCTGCTCACATCTTGCACGACTGCGGGCAAGAGGTGCCGCTTCCGCACAAATCGCTACAGGATTGGCCGACTTAGTAATCTTGCTCATTCCAACATGGAGTAGGCGTGCGTTAACGGTCGAGTGTCCTAAGGACAACCTACCGATTTCTTTGTCCAAGAATCCCGCTCCGATAACCTCATACGCAAATTCATTTGCCGGACGATTATCAGCGCGATACTCACATCCCTCGTACTTATGACGTAGAGCGCGATATCTCATGATCGCTCGGCTCCGGTCAACGCGAGTTCCTTCTGTGGCACGCTTGAACTCAACCCACATTCCTGTGTGAATGATGTTGCAATCAGAGGAATCAAAATTCAACGCCGTTGTATATTGGCTTTGCAAACTCAAGGAATTTGCATTCGTCCAAAGACCCGCCCACGCCAAGTTATTGTCCATTGTTCCAGTTGTTGGAACCACATAGGTTTTTGCTTTTTTCAGCGTACTTAGCGCTTGGGTAAAATTTCGAGCTTCAATTTCGTGAATGCCTTTCAGATTCCACAGGGTCTCAGAACCAGGATACTGCTCCAATGCTGTTTGCGCTTCTTTTGAAGCCTGCACGTGATTTTCCATCGCGCTAACTCGCATAATCCACTGAGCTTCAGTCAGATACGTTTGCGGCGTTCGAAGAACGGAAACAGGCTCCGATATCGAACAACTCATAAACACAGCTGTGAAAAGCGAAAAGCCAAAAAGAGCAATCATCGCAGAAATAACGAGAGCAGCTAAAAGCGCTCGACTACGAAATATTGAGGTGGGAGATAGCATGAAGTCCTCGGGTTTAGGTTCAATCTGAATTAATGTCTTAACAAGACAGATAAATATTCTATTCCATTTCTTAGTAAGATTCCAGCAATTCGTAAATTTTAACATCAAATCACTTATATTCTTCCTACACGTTGCCAAATTCTCCCACTCTCAGCAAAAAAATCGATCATTTCACGAAACACTTTCAATCCACGGTCGAAACTGAAACACATCATCTATGGGAGAAAAAATGAAAATCACAACGCCATCACACACCTTCAAAACCAAAATCAAAGATAAAAAAGACCCCAAAAAATTCTCGAGCGCTCTAGAAAAAACACCCTTCGGAAAAATAATCGATGGCGCTATAAAAGATGAAAAAAAAATCGAACGATCCATGAAGCGACTCGCCCGTGGAAAAAATATGTCCCAAGGCGAGCTTTTAAAGATGCAAGGTTTGTTGTATCAGTACACTCAGAGTGTCGATCTCGCGAGTAAAGTCGTCGAAAAAAGCGCCGCTGGACTTAAGCAACTAATGAACATTCAGGTCTAAATTTCATGTTAAAAAAGATTGGTTTACTCCTCCCCTTCTTTCTCCTCGCCTGCTCCTCGGAACTCCATCATGACCTCCAGGAAAGTTCCGCAAATGAAATCATCGTTGCACTCGAACAAGCTGGCGTACCCGCCGAAAAAGCATGGGACCCCAAAAATAAAGGTCACTTCGTTGTAACCGTTCCCTCCGGCTCAGAATTACGCTCCTTAAAAGTACTCGAGAATAACGGACTGCCT
>Ga0256840_1004098_pt1 | contig 11176 bp, 10 predicted proteins | sample 355202metaG_FD_185969 | JGI IMG/M metagenome (GOLD analysis project Ga0256840, IMG submission 185969) | Hydrothermal vent microbial communities from Mid Atlantic Ridge, Atlantic Ocean - 355-202 | ecosystem: Environmental > Aquatic > Marine > Hydrothermal vents | place: Atlantic Ocean: Mid...
TATGTTATTATATTAACGAAATAAATAATAATATACAAATATCTCCCTCTTCATTAAGGGCAGACACTATTACTGAGGAATTAATAGAAATATTAAATTTAAAAACATTAACTATTGCACCAGAAGCTGGAAGTGAAACATTAAGAAATTACATTAAAAAAGACATAACTAATGACCATATTGAAAACTGTTTAAATTTAGCAAAACAACATAGAATAGATAAAATTAAACTTTATTTTATGGTAGGATTGCCAACAGAAACAGAAGAAGATATTAATGAACTAATAACCTTATGTCAAAATGTTAAAAAAGATTTTAGAAAAGTAGAAGTTAGTATTAATCCATTTGTGCCAAAACCTAAAACACCATTTGAAAATGAACAATTTAATATATATTCAAAAAACACAATAGCATATATTGAAAAAGTACTTAAAAAACATAATATAAAAGTAAGTTATGAAAATTTTAATTCAATGATTATTCAATGTATATTATGTAGAGGAGATTATGATTTAGGAGAAGTTATTGAAACATATAATAAACCTATTCAATTTTTAAAATATATTAAAAAAAAAGGATATTTAGAAAACTATTTAGGTAAATTAGATTAATATAATTTTAATTAATCTATATAAATATATATATTTTATTAATTAATATTATTATCATTAATTATTCTCTATAATAAATAATTTTTATATTTAAAAATTGTATTAGTAATATTTCTAATATTTAACCCATCTCTTTTAGCTTCATTTAAAAAAATTGCTTTTAACTTATTATTAACAATAGTTGGATTTGATTTCCAGTTTTCGCTGTGTATTAATAAATCAAAACATCTAAATTCCCCTTCTGTTAAATTAAATCTTTTAAGTACTCCTTTATGTTTTTTAAACATTGGATTATTATTTAAATCTGTATTTAATACTAAATTACATAATTCTGTTTTAGGTATTGGTTCAGCCATACTAACAAAAATGTCATCTAGTTCAGAAGAAACAATAAAATCTTTTGTTAATAAATAATCAATTTCTTTTTCATCAGGAGTGCCAACTATAAAACTACCTCCAACTTTAACACCACACTGCTTAGCTAACTCTATTGCATTTAAATTTTTTTCAACAGATACTCCTTTTTTCATATTTCTTAATATTTTATTACTTCCACTTTCTAATCCAAAAAATACCCAACTAATAGTGTAATCTTTAATAGCTTTTAATGTTTCTTCATCAACATAATCTACTCTCATATCTGGTACAGATAAATTGTTTTTACCAACAATATTTGATATTTCCCTAATTAATTCTATAAATGAAGATTTATTAACTGTTTTTTTAAAATTGTATAAACTACCAGTGCCTCCACTTATGGCTATTTTTTTAACTCCTTTTTTCTTAAATTCTTTTACTTCTTTTATAATATCTTCTAACTGTTTATTTCTTATATCTTTACCAAAGTATTTAGGCACTTGACAAAAGGTGCAATTACCTATACAACCTCTATGAGTTTCAATATATACATTAGCCCCTCTTATATTTTGTTTATTTATGTCATTAGGAATTAATAAATTGTAATTTAATGTTTCAATTTTTAAATTTGATTTTTTATACACTATTTCATTATTTTCAATATATGCCAATCCTTCTTTACAATTTTCATTAATTATATTTTCAATAATTAACTCTCCTTCACCAACAATTACACCATTAATAAATGGTATCTCACCTAATATTATTTCATAATAAGAAGATACAGGACCTCCAACATATATTTTAGTATTGTTTTTAGATTTAGATTTTATAAAATTAATAATATTTTTTAAATTATTATCTATTATTTGGGAAGTAGAATATAAGCTAAAAATAACAACATCAGAATTTAAAAATAAATTTATATTATTATTTGTAATATTATTTACTAAATTTACCTTATTTTTTAATTTTAATATTCCTCCAATAACCATGGCTCCATAAGTGTAATAGTTTGGAGAAAATATTGTAACTTTTTTACTCATTTTACCACATATTAACTATTATTTTATTGTTGTTAGATTTTTTATAGGGATTTTTCTTTATCATTAATATGGCATCTTCTCCATTATCATAATAATTTTTAACTAATCTTTTATCCACATAATTATTTTTATAATAAAATTTTCGAGGAATAATATTACTAAATCTAACTTCTAAAATTATATAATTCACATTACAAACTTTAAAAAGATAATTTTCCATGTTTTTTAATAATAATTTACCTACTCCTTTGTTCCTATATTCTGATAATGTGGCAATAGATACAATATGACCATTATCCCATTCTAATGTGGCAATAATATATCCCACAATTTTATTAATACTTATGTCTTCTACAACTCTAAATCCATCAGGGTAAGTAGTATGAAGTGAAAAAAGTAATGGTAAAGGATAATAATTTTTAAAAGAAGACCTTTCTACTTTTGAAATTTGTAAAATATCATTTTTACTTTTAACCCTTCTAATTTGTAAATTATCCATAATATCATAGATTAATATGTTATATAATTAATACAAGATAAATGTATTATATTAAATTTAATTAATTAAATTAATAAAACAATGAAATGTAAAAAAATAATAATAAAAATATATGTATGATAAAACAATAATAATTCTATATTATTAGATATTATTCTTTATTGAATTTTTCTAATATCATATCTGCTACAATTTTACCAGATATATACATACCTCCAAATACAGCACCCATTCTATATCCACTACCAGTAGCATTTGATGCCATACCACATACAAACAATCCTGGGAACCATTCTTTGGTATTTTTTATTAATTGATTTTCCCCAGTTGTAGCATCTAATGATCTTTCACCAGGAACATTTAAATTTAAATCTTCATTTTTCTTAGCTAAAATACATGAAACAGAAGCATCATGACCAGTAGCATCAATTACATATTTAGCATCAATAGTTATTGGGTCAACATGTAATCCTGCGGTTTCAATAGCATAAGAATTAATTACAACACCTGAAACTTTTCCATTTTTCAAAATTACATCTTCTACAACGATTCCAGTTAATATTTTAACACCAGCATCAAGAGCGGCATTAGCTAATTTTGTAGGTACTTCAACAGAGTCGGCAACAAATAAATTTTCTTCTGTACCTTCTTTTAAGTTAATACCTACTTCTCGTAATATTTCATCGGCAGGTTTCTGAACCGTTATAAATGGGTAGCCCATACCACCTCCCCATGTACCCCCTCCATAGGAAAGGTGTCTTTCTAAGATTAATACTTTTAACCCAGCATTAGATAAATATCTACCTGCTGTTAGACCACTAGGGCCACCACCTACAATAACTACATCTACTTCTAAGTAATCCATCCACATTTCATAAGTGGATTTAATAATCGTTTTAGTTACTTCTTTTTCTGTTGCTTTCAAATTAATATTATTTATATTCAAATACATCACCTTTATGGTTTTATTGTAGTTAGTTCTCATTATATTTATATGTTTTGGTAATTGTTAATGATTAATCGTGATATTACCTATTTTTTATATTTTTTATATTTTTGTAACTGACTAAAATTATTTTTTAACATTTTTTAAATATATCCAATTTATAGTTTTTATTTCTTAAAATATATTATTTTTATATAACTATATTTTATAAGGGTCGTATAGATATTAATCCCTACCTCGTAATTGTTTTAGCTATTGAAGTATATAAACTTTTATTAAAATTTCACACATATTAGTTAAAAATTACATCTCCTTACAAATTGTTTTAATTTATTTTATTAAATTATTTCATAGATTGTATTAATTTATTATTTATATTATTTATATATTTTAAAATTTCATTAGGGATATTTATAAAATTCATTATTCCTTTAAATTGAGGGGTGATGTTCATTTCTAATATATAATTATTGTTATTTTCATCAATTAATATATCTACACCTACAATATTACAATTAAGTTTTTTAGAACATTTTAATATTAATTTTTCACATTTGTCTGATAAATTAAATTTTTTAATTTTAGCACCTTGAGAATAATTACCTTTCCAATTATTATTTTGAGGTATTCTTTCCATTGCACAAGCAACTTTATTATTTATTACAAATGCTCTTATATCGTGTTTAAAATTAATATATTGTTGAATAAAAATTTCATTGTTAGTATTATTTCTATTATCTTTATTAATATTATAACTATTCAATACTTCAAAAATATTACTTAATTCATTAATATTATTAATTTTTATAACTCCATTACCATAACCGCCATATATCGGTTTTAAAACTATTGGAAAGTTAAAATTATGCTTTTCTAATGTATTTAATATATTTTCAAAATTGTTAGTATATGTTAAAAAAGACTTTGGCATGTATTTTTTTAAATTAATATATGTTAAATATTTATTTTGGCAAATATCAATTGTATTAGATTTATTAATAATATAATAATTATCTAATGTTTCTAAATATTTTAATAAATATAGTCCTTCATTTAAATAATCTCTTTCTATTCTCGATATTATTATTTTTTTATTATTGTCATTTAAATTATTATTTAATCCATTAATACTAATTAACGGGTCTAAAAAAGAAACAGAATAATTATTATCTTTTAAAATATTGTAAATTAGTTTATTTTCTAATGATTTTCTATGACATAAAATAACAACTTCTAAATTAGTATTTTTAATAATTTCACCAATTTATTTAATTTTAATACTTTCTAAATCTCCTCCCATTTTATAACTTAAAGTTAATGTTAGTTTATTACCGTTTATTTTAGGGTTATTTATTGGTATTACTAATGGAGGATTTAACATTGGTGTAGCTCCTGCAATAATATTTTTTGTTAATTGTGTGTAGGTATTTAATCTAATTCCTAATAATTTATTTTCTAAATTATTTTTATTAATATTTTCATTTAAATTAAATTCTAAATTATATGAAACTTCTTCTTTATTAACCTTATAAAAATCAATAGTGCTGTATATTATTTCATTGGAGATTTCTTTTGAAGTTATTTCCTCATCATAATAAATATGTCCCATTTTAGAAACTACAATTTGAGCACTGTTGTGAGCCTTTTCTGGAATAATTTTTCCATTTTCTTTTAAATATCCTTTTTTCAATAATTTATTTAAAACTGGCACTTGTGGTTCTGTAATTAGTGCTGTATCTAATAATTCGGCAATTATTAAATCTGCTTTTTCTGGAAAATTATATTCAGAAGCATCTCCTTCAATTAATTTTATTTTATTTAATGATTTATAATCTTTATTTATTTTTAGGTTTTCTTTACAATACATATATGTTATAGGGTCTAATTCTATTGAATAAACTTTTTTTGCCTTTTGAGAAGCTATCATACCTAATATGCCACTACCACAACCTATGTCATATACAATATCATTTTCTTTTATTGCTTCATTAATAGCTTCTTTAAAAACAGCTACTCTGTCATTATCTAATAACATACTATAATGCCATTGAGGAACAGTTAATTTTAAATTCATAATATTACCAAAAAATTAATAATTATTTATTAATAAAAAATTATAAGATATAAAAATTATAAAAAAATTATTTATTATATATTCTTTATTCTATTTATTTTGTCTTCTTTTAAATTCTTCAATTAATTCTTCATATTCTATATTATTATCTGCCAATAATACAAATGTATGAAATATTAAATCTGCTGCTTCATAAATTAATTCTTCTTTATTATTGTCTTTTGCAGCTAAAATTGTTTCTGTTGCTTCTTCTCCAACTTTTTCACAAATTTTATTAATTGAAGTTTTTTTAGAATCATTACTTGTAAGATATGCAACATAAGAACCTTCTGGCTTATCTTTTATTCTTTGTTTAATAATTTCAAATTCTTTTTTTAATATGTCCATTATATAACCTTTTATTAATTGAAATTATATTTATATAGTAATATAAAAACATAATACATAATATTATTAAACTTTATAATTTTTCTAATCTTTTAATCATTTTAACAGCAGATTCCACAGCTTTTCTACCGTAATCAATTCTTTTTTCAGCTTGTAATCTTGTCATACCTGGACCTGAAATACCTAATGCTACTGGTTTATTATATTGTAATGATAAATCAGCTATTTTTCTAGCAGCATTATGAACTACTATTTCGTCATGTTCTGTATCTCCTTCAATAACACAACCTATTGTAACAACACCATCAACATCTTCTTTTTCTAATAATCTTTTTATTGCTAGTGGCATGTCATAAACGCCAGGCACATTAATAGAATAAGGCACTTCAACTTCTAAAAATTCAGCATGCTCATAAGCTAATTTTTCCATCATATATGTTAAATCTCTGTTAAAATCCCCAATTACAAAAGCTAATCTTACCAAATTATCACCTTTTTTTATTAATTATAATTTATTTATACTATTTATATTATTTTATTTTTATAATTGTTATTTTTTATAAATATTAATATTATTTTTTATAAATATTGTTATATGTCGTTATATTACCATTCATTAAAATGTTTAAGTATTTTATCAGCTACAACTTTATCTATACTAACTTTACTTACTTCTGACTGATAACTATCTGTTCCGATAACTTCATCAGCTCCTCCAACAAATAATCTATTTAAAGCATCTCCAATTAATAAAGGGTGAATACAACTAGCAATAACAGATTTAGCTCCTTGTTCTTTTAACATTTTTATTGTTGTAGCCATTGTGCCCCCTGTTGAAATTATATCATCAATAATTACAACATTTTTATTTTTAACATTTAAAGATTTAGGAGCAATAACAATTTCTGTTGGAGATATTCTTGTTTTTTCTAAATAATCATAAGGACAATTTAAAATATTTGAAGCTGTTTTTGCTAATTCTATTGCTCCTTTATCTGGTGAAAGAACAACAACATTATTTAAATCTTCTTCATTATTTTTAAATTTATTTTTTATATATTTTGCAATTTCTGGCACACCATCACAATAATATAATGGTATTTCAAAAAATGAACAAATATCTGTTTCATGAGGATTTACTATATAAATACTATCACAAATAACATTATAAATTTTTGCTAATGCTCTAATACTTATAGCTTCACCATCTTTAAATTTTTTATCCTGTCTTCCATAAGCCATATATGGAATAACTAAATTAATAGATTTAGCTCCTTCGTCATTAAGGGCATCGCATAACAATATTGTTTCCATAATTGACTCATTTTGGTTATGTTGAGTATTTACTAAAAATACATCTTCACCATTTACATCATCACATAATTTAACATACAACTCTCCATCAGGAAATTTTTTAAGTTCAGTTCTTATTAATTTAGAATTAGTTAATTTAGCTATATTTTGTGCTAAATTTTGAGAATTTGAACCAGAAACTATTAACATAATACATCACCAAAACAGAAAAAATAATTTTTATATATTTTTATATTTTTATTAATACAATTATTAATTTATTATATATAAATTATCTTTATTTTATATACAATTGGATAAACCATACATTATAAAAATAATATTTATAAAATCCCCTTTATTATTTGTTATTTTTATATTTTTTGGAAACTAATTAATTAAAATACATATTTTAAAAAATATAAAAAATATTATTATATTTAAGTTTCATATCTGTTATAAGAAACTATACTTTATGTAACAACCTAGTGAAACATTATATTTATATGTGTTTGCGATAATATTATATAGTAGAATGGTTTAGATTATACAATATATATGTATTTTGATTTATTAATTTATAGTTATTAATTTAGTTACTATTATTTTTTTTAAATCTTACGAAATGTAATGACTAAGCTCTATATTTTATTATTTAAACCATATATTTTAAGATTTACTTAAAATAGTATATTTTAACTTTATTTTTACAAATTAATAACTATAATAGGTGATATTTATGAGAGAATTAATAATATCAGAATGTAGCGAACTATTAACTAACAGAAATTATTCAGTTTCACAATCATATTGTAGGTCATGTTTTGATATAATAGCACTTAATAACAAAAAAAAATTTTTAATAAAAATATTAAAAAATATAGATAGTTTAAGTAGAGAGCAATCTATTGCTCTTTTAAAATTAGCTAAAATATTAAATGCTATTCCATTATTAATTGGTTCTAGAACTAGAAATTATTTAATGGATGATGGAGTAGTTTATGAAAGGCACAACATAAAGTCTATTACTAAAAATACATTTAAAAATTATTTAAATGGCAATCCTCCTGTAATATATGCTAAAAGAGGAGGATTTTTCGTTAATATCGACGGAAAAGAATTGAAAAAAATTAGAGAAGAACAGCATATTTCAATAGGTGAATTAGCTAATATAGCTAATGTTTCAAGAAAAACCATATATAAATATGAACAAAATGCAGCAAATCCATCTTATGAAGTAGCCATTAAAATAGAGGAGTATTTAGATAAAGGAATTGCTAAGGAAATTGATTTATCTAAATTATATGGTAATGAAATATTGGAAGAAAATTTAAATAATAGTGAAAACTATGAAGAAGATGAATTTAAAATGGTGGTTTTAGATTTATTAAGGGATTTAGGTTTTAATTTAACAAAAACTGAAAAAGCACCATTTGATTTAGTTGCAGAAGATAAACATAAAGAAGAAAATTTTGAAAATAGTATTAATAATATTAATAATATTAATAACACATTAATATTAACAAATATAGAAGAACATGACAATATTGACATTAGAAAAAAAGCTACAATAGTTAGTCAAATTTCTGAGTTATTAAATGGATATTCTGTAATTATATCTGACGATAATATTGTAGCTCCTAAAAATATACAAACATTAACATTTAAAGAATTGGAAAAAATGGAAGATACTATTGATTTATTAGACCACATATTACAATACAAAAAAGGAATTAGATAAACAACAATATTATTAAAAATCAGTAAAATAAATTTAAGATTAAAATTTTAGTATAGTTAATATTAACTTCCATATATATCTAATATATGACTTTATTAATTAAATTACATTTAGGATAAAGTTTATTTATAAACCTACTTTTGACAAAACTCTTAGAATTCTATTAGGTCAGCAAATTTCAAAGAAATTTGTTTTTACCTTAATATTAAGCTAATTTATTCTAGTTTAACTCCTATTTCTGTATTATATATTTTTTAGGTAAATTATTTATAATATCTAACTACATTATTTATTATATAATTAAGATTTTATATTTATGCAACTTTTGTATATGTTGTATTTTTATTAAATATATTTTTTGCTTATAATAGTAATAAAAAATATAAATAACAATGTATATTCTAAATAGGGGTAAAAATGGATAAAAAAACAAAATTTAAAATTAAATTTTTAATAAAAGTTATATTATTAAGTATAATTGTATCCTATTTACTTTCATATATGAATTTATCTACATATATAAGTATATTGGAAAGTAACTATTATATGTTATTAACTATTTGTGTATTATTTATTGGGACACTTATATTTTTAGATATATCACTTGAACTTTTAAGAAAATTCTTTGAGCAGAAAGGGGATTTTAGAGAATACCCTATTGTAAGCTCAGTATTTAGATATGTCACATGGTTTGTAGCTATATTAATTGGTTTGTCAATAGTATATCAAGGATTAGGTTCATTAGTAATGTCATTAGGTCTTATTGGGGCAGGGATTACTTTTGCATTACAACAACCAATTTTAAATTTTGCTGGGTGGATTACTATTGTAACAATGAAACCATTTAAACTAAATGATAGAATTAATATAAGTGGTGTTGGTGCAGGAGATGTTTATAAAATTGATGTTATGCATATATATTTAAGTGAAGTAAGTACAAGTCTTCGTGTAAATGTCCCAATATCAAATATGGATGGAGAGCCTACTGGAAAAAGTTTAATTATACCTAATTCAACAGTATTAACAACTCCTATAACTAACTATACTAAGGGCTCACCGTATATTTGGGATGGAGTCTATATACCTATAACTTATGAGAGCAATATAGAAAAAGCTGAACAAATAATATTTAACGAAACCTATAAAGTAGTAGGTAAAGAAATGGAAAGATTAGCTGAGATATGGTCTAAAAGACCTAGAAAATTTGGTACTTCAAAACCTACACCTAAACCACTTATTAGAGTATTTCCTTATGATAACGGACTAATAATTAAAGCAAGGTATTTAGTAAAAGCTAAGGAGTGGGCTGAAATAAAAACTGAAATTACTAGAAATATTATTTTGGCAATTCAAAAAGAAAAAGATGTTAGAATTGCATATCCACATTTAGAAATAAAATATAATGAAGAAAATAGTTTAAGTGACAAATTAAATGAAATAATTAATAAAGATAAAGGATAAGAGCAAAATATCTTATTAATGATATTTTATTAATGTAGAGCATATAATAAAATGAGTATTACATCATTATATTTATATTCATACTTTATTTATATTGGTTCTTTTAATATTATTTCATAATATACTCTATTTTTAAAAAATATATATTTTATCTAACCCTATTCCAATTAACCCGCTAATTAATATAACACTAATTAAATATTTTATTACTATTTTTTTACCATAACTTCTATTTAGTGCTAAAACTAATGGAAGTCCAATTGTTGGTGCAGATATTAAAAAAGATATAATTAATCCCTTAGATATACCATTAACGGCCACAGATTTTATAATGGGAATTAATGCATTTGGGCATAAAAATATAAATATTCTTAATATTGATACATAAAAATAATTATATATATTATTTGACAAAATTAATAAAATTGTGTCTTTTGGAACATATTCCATAATAAACCCAGAAATTAAAAAACCTAATAATATAGATGGAAATAATTTTTTAGATTGATTTAAAAATATATTTAAAAAATCATTTTTTACGATATTCTCTTCAAAATAATATATTTTCACTTTATCATTGTAAAATACTAATCCAACTAATATAGATAAAATAATAGACGAGATTATTTGTAATATAACTAATTTATAACCTAATAAAGAATAAGATAGCATAATACTAATAGGATTAATAGATGACGCAGAAACTATAAAAGCCATAGCAACTCCTAAATTTGCACCTTTTGAATTAAGAGTATTAGGAA
>Ga0256840_1004100_pt1 | contig 11167 bp, 3 predicted proteins | sample 355202metaG_FD_185969 | JGI IMG/M metagenome (GOLD analysis project Ga0256840, IMG submission 185969) | Hydrothermal vent microbial communities from Mid Atlantic Ridge, Atlantic Ocean - 355-202 | ecosystem: Environmental > Aquatic > Marine > Hydrothermal vents | place: Atlantic Ocean: Mid...
ACAGCAACCGTAACTATACATGTAGTAGATAAAGTTGTAAATATAACAGCAAATGATGACAATAGTAGCGTTAATGAAGATAATAATATCACCATAGATGTGCTTGCAAATGATGTATCTGTTTTTGCAGACGACAACACAACTGCAACAGGAACTATAATCTCAGCAGTATCAACGCCATCCAATGGTACGGCCACTATAGAGTCAGGTAATATAAAATATGTTCCAAATGCAAATTATAACGGAATAGATAGTTTTACTTACACAGCTAGAAGTGCAAGTGGCAGTGAAGATAATGCAACAGTAAACATAATAGTTACTCCTGTAAATGATGCACCAGTGGTTAACACCCCTATGCAAGATCAGGTCGCTTTTGTTGGGGATACTTTAGATACAACTATACCTAGCGGAACATTTACAGATGTAGATAGTAATGATACCATGATATATAGTGCAAATGGACTGCCAGATGGTATTTCGTTAAGTTCTGATGGTAATATCACAGGTACATTTACTACTGCCGGTGAGTATGATATAAATGTGACGGCAACAGACAGCGGTGGTTTAACTGCTTCTACACAATTTCATGTTACAGTTAAATATGCTATTCAGACAAGTGATGTAAACAATACAGCTATCATTCTTACAGATAGATCAAAAATCACTTTTTACCCTGATGGTACATTTGAGAATAGAGGGTATGATGGAAATCAAACATGGTTTGACCAGGGATTGTGGGAAGTAAATACAACTATGCATGCAGTCCAGCTTTTCTATGATTATAATGCAACAGATATAATCGCATTGCAAGATGTTCCAGTAGCTGGAGGCGTTGTGACTTATAGAAGTATGGATCTAGGTGCGCAAGAAGATAACAGTGGTATAGCTATCATCAAAAAAGTTATAGATATAAATGGCTCAACTCCAGTTAGCATAACAGCTTCTGATGTGAACAATACGCTCATAAGAGTAGTCAACGGAACAACTCTTCACCTATTCGGTGATGGTACTTTCATGGAGATAGATACTAACGACAACAATATAAGTAAATACTCTGCATTTGGTGGCTGGGGTGTAGTCGGCGGAACTCTTGGTTTAGTAGATGAAAACGGTGTAAGCGAAACAAATATAACACTAACATCAAATAATCCAACAACAGGTACACTAGGATATGCAGATGATGGTGAAGTTCATAGGTTTGTAATCCGCAAAGCTACAGAGATACTAGGAGCTCCTTCAACTCCTGTAGATTTTAATGCTACAGATATAGCTAGACATGTTATCACATTTAGCGATGGAGAGATAGCTATTTTCCACGGTTTGGATTCTGATGGACAAAGAAGATATAGCATAAAAGGCAGAGATGATCAGGGTGTATTTTCCTCAGAAGGAAACTACACTGTAGTCAATAATGTACTATATATGGATGATAATGAAGATGGTACACTTGATACAAATGTAACTCTACACGCGGCACTACAACCTGGTGCACTTCTCATAGGACATGACTATGAAGACAATGGTACTTTCCCACTTGTAGTTAGAAATGTGTTTGGATATCATGGACACAGTGTAGCAACTGATGGAGCAGCAACTTTGGTAAATAGTGATATATCAGGAAAAGTCATAGAGACTGCAAACTTTGATTCTTATAGCTTCTTCCCGAATGGCACATTTAAAGTTGCATCTATGAGTGAAGATAGACAAGAGTTCATAGAAAACTACGGTACATGGACTATCACAGGAGGAGATACACTGCATGTAGAGTTTGTATATCCAAATGGTATGAATTATACAAGAGATATACAGTTTAATGAAACTTCTATAGTGCAAGGAACAAGACTGAATGGTACAGGCTCATATGATGGAAATACTTTTTCTTTCGGCAGTGTCGTGACAAAAGTGATAGATATAGATCCAAATGCAAAGGCAATTGATATGTATCCAGAGTACCAATACGAAGCAAAAAGTGGTGCAGGTGTAAGTAATTCTCAACAGGTAACAATTGATGGACAAACTTATACAGTTGTTCCATTTGCAGCTAGTTCATTTGTGAGTAGTACAGCTGCGGATAGTACAGTTTATGTTAGTATTTATGGAGTTAGTACAACTCCAATTAAACTTTCAAGTGCTTATGTAGCCAAACCAATAGTGCTTAAAGTATATAAAGGTTCAACTACTTTTGATGAAACAACATTTGAAGGTAGTTATGGTCTATTTTTGCTTAATGCTAGTGTAGGAGGCAGTACGGATTTAGGTGATATTCCTTTTGTGCATTAATGTTTAAAATCCCAAGGGAGTGCTTCAGCACTCCCTCTTTAATTAAAGTTTAACTATGATAGGTGTATATATTATAGTTAAACTTTAAAAAAGGTTGCGTTATGGTACTTAGATTCGTATCTATGTTTTTATTGTTATTTTCTCTATCATATGGAAAGATAACAAGCGGGTATAGTGACTACATGTATAGAGCATATAGTATAGGTGGGGACTCCAAATCTTCTGAGGCAATTATCAAAAAATCTGATGCAATATACACTGTGAAGGTTTTTAGCAAAAAACACATAAATAAAAATAACTCTAGTCTAGCTGGAGATTTTACGGTGTTGATCTTGCATGTTGACAATTCTACAAAACAGATAAAACTCTCTGCTGATTATAAAAATAGCGATGTAGTACTAAGGGTATTTGATAACTCTTCATTGGTATATGAAACTGATCCTGTATTTTTAGACGATAACTACATAAATGTAGCTATTGAATTACCGTAAGGAGAATGCCGTGAAAAAAATTATTTTATTGATACTGTTGTCTTTTAGCCTATTTGCATCAAGTATACAACTCAAGACAGGATGGAATCTTATAGGAATTTTATCAAATGATGCCGCATCATCACTAGCAAATAATCCAGATGTATTGATAGCAACTGGCGGTGGAGTAGGTGGGGGAGGTAGTTTTAGCTATGATAAGAACTACCAACAGTATGCGTATGGAAACTTTATCGTTGGACAAGGGTATTGGGTAAAGGTTCAAAAAGATACAAATTTGACTTATAATGAACTTGCTTCTATACCATCTAAAATAACACTGAAAGAAGGATGGAATCTCATACATTTTCTTTCTCCTGTGGCAGCGAGTGATTTGGCAAATTATCCACAGATATTGATAGCAACTGGCGGTGGAGTAGGTGGGGGAGGTAGTTTTAGTTATGACAAGAACTACCAACAGTATGCGTATGGTACTTCGCTAGACTCTCAGGGGTATTGGGTAAAAGCAGACTCTCAATTTGATATGCAATTTAATGTATTTAATTACAGAGCGTGGGGAGTAGGGGGAGATGATGTTAGTTCAAGGTCACAGATAAGAATCAATGGCGTATCATACACTATATTCGCTTATTCGACTTTGGACATAGCCCAGTCGGGTGCCAGTACGAGCGGTACATATACAGCTTTTGTAGGTACTTTTTTGAATAAATCATTTCCTCAAGTGAAAATATCTGAAGATTATCTAGACAAACAGATAGTTTTAAAAGTATTTAAAAGTTTTACTGTTTTCGATTCAACTACATTATTGCTTAGTACTCAAAGTATAACTGCATCAGGCGGTTTTAAAGATGTAGGCAACATCGCTTTAGATAATCCAGATGATTATCGACCCATCACAGCAAATGATAGCAGTATAGAACTACCGCCACTTGCTCCAAGTTTTTAGAGGAAATAAAAATGAAATTAATATTAAAGCTACTCTTGGTTTTTAGTTTAAGTATATCTGCTTTTGCAAGTGTTATTACGGTTACAAACGGATTTAATACAGAATGGTTAAATGGAAAAACACTTTGGATAGATACGGTTGAAGAGGGTGATACTGAGGCTATAAAATTAAATTTTTCAGATACCAAAGTTTGGACAGATGACAGAAGTTATGATCAAGACTATACGATAGAAAATGGCATCATAAAGATAGATGAGTCAGGCATAGATGATGGCAGTGGAAATGGCACAAATTATCCCGCAGGAAGCTATCAATACATGAAGATACTTGATATAGCAGGCAATAAAATCATAGTAAGTGATAGTATGGATTATAATGAAACTTTAAATCAAGTATTAGGTGACGGCAAAGATATAGACATTATCTACATATATGATGATACTGCACAAATGGCTGTCCAAAATCTCAATGCTTATGGCTTTAGTTGGTATGATAGACACTATAAAAACGAAAGCTACTCAAGAGTTGGTAATAGTACAGATTTCAATGACACAACTAACACTTTCACACTTTCAGCAGTATTTTCAGAAAATAATGACTCAAGAACAGAGATAAGAACAAATATGGATCATAATTTTGCAAAAAGTATCTCAACTCATATAAAACCACTTCAGATGAACCCATACTCAAAAATCCAATTTATCACAGGTACCCAAGCGATAAACCATCTTGATATAAGTTCAGATTTTTATATTGTTGAAAACAATATTTTTTGTAGTGTTGGAGTAGATGATGATAACGGCAGCTATACAGATATCATAGATTATTCACATTTTGATAACAATATAGCATCTTTCCCATCAGGTATAACAAATAAAAATCTAGATTTAAATATATCTATAGTAAACAATACTATAGTTTACACAGTAAAAGATTTGGATGCAAACCAAACATACACAAGAACATTTGATTTTTCATCATCAGATCTAAGCAGTACAGCAGCTTCTGCATATCAAAACCAAACAGGAGAAGCACTCTCTATAAAAGATAAAGCTTTTAGCGGCATGACAATCAGATCAAGAACAGATCAAAGATCAGGTGGAAATCCCGCTGATGGAAATACAACGATAATCAATGTATATGATGCTAAAGCAGTAAGCACATCTATAGATGCATATGGCTTTACATGGAAAAATATGAAGTATAGATTTGTAGATGCAAGATACTCAGGAGATAACAATACTGTAGATTTTAACAAGACTTCAAAAACCTTTACACTAAAAGCAGGTTTCAAACCAACAGATGTAAATACTTTAGACTCAGTAGATGCAAGAGATTCGATAGCGTCCATAAGAATCAAGGACTATGACCATCCGGTCAAACATATCTGGGCAACGATAAAACCTGTAAGTATGAATCCATACTCTTGGAATCAAATCGTAGGTCAGTCATGGGATGCAGTAAACAATAGAGGTATATGGACATCATTTGGACTCACAAAAAATGGTTTAAAGATTTTTCTTGGATTTATAAACAATGATACATATACAAGAATTAAAGATGAACCAATTATAACATTTGCACAAGATACGACAGGAAAAAAATGGAATCTTGACATCAATATAGTAGGCAACAGCATAGTATATACAGCAGTAAATTTGGAAGATAACAATGTGACAAAGAAAGTGATAAATTTTTCTACAGATATCAACAGTAGTGTTCAAACGGCTTATCAAAATGCAAATGGAGAAGCACTCACTATAGGAGATAAAACTTTCAATATAGAAAGAGTTAGAGCGAGAACAGAGTATCTAAATGGTGGAGATTTAAATGATGGCAATACAACCATCATGAATGTTTATGAAGTTAAAATGGGGTATGATAAAACTCTCAGTGGGCACTTGGTGAACAATGATAAAAATATCACTACGATACAACTAGTATCTAAAAGTACAGATATAGTAACAAGTGCCAATGTAGATGCAAATGGTGATTTCAGTATAAATTATAATGAAAATGAAGACTATAAAGTGGAACTTATATCTAGCAATGGAGTGATATGGTACTTCAATAAATACAACGGATCCATACAAGATGAAGATTGGGACAAATATATAAGCTTATCAAATTATAGTGATATACAGATATCAGCCACAGAAGTTAGGACAATAGATGCTTATGGGTATAGTTGGGAAGACAGACACTACAGAGATGAAAGATACTCAAGAGTCGGCAACAGTGTAGATTTTGATGGTGCAACTAGTGCTTTTACGCTCTCGGCGGTATTTTCAGAAAATAATGACTCAAGAACAGAGATACAGACAGATATGGGCAATAACTACGCAAAAAGCATTTCAACTCATATAGAACCGATTCAAATGAATCCATACTCAAAAGCCCAATTTGATACATATACAAGACAAATCAACGGGTACAATATAAGCACAGGATTTAGTGTGAAATCCGATAAAATCAGTTATTGGGTTGAATTTGATGGCGATAATGGAGACTATACAGACATCGTAGACTATTCTCAAGTAAATACAGAGATAGCATCTTTCCCATCAGGTATAACAAATAAAAATCTAGATTTAAATATATCTATAGTAAACAATACCATAGTTTACACAGTAAAAGATTTGGATGCAAATCAAACATATACAAAAACATTTGATTTTTCATCATCAGATCTAAGCAGTACAGCAGCTTCTGCATATCAAAACCAAACAGGAGAAGCACTCTCTATAAAAGATAAAGCTTTTAGTGGCATGACAATCAGATCAAGAACAGATCAAAGGTGGGGTGGAGATCCAAGTTCAGGAAATACAACGATAATCAATGTTTATAATGCCAAGACAGTAAGCACTTCTATAGACGCATATGGGTTTAAATGGGAAGATATGAAGTACAGAAGAGGAGATGCAAGATACTTAGGTCCAGATAATGGAGTAGATTTTAATGTAACAAGCCAAACTTTTACACTAAAATCAGCTTTTAAACCAACAGATGCAAATACTCTTGACTCGGTAGATGAGCGAGACTCAAGAGCAACTATACGAGTAAAAGACTACAATTATCCAGCTACACATTTTTCTGCAACTGTGAAACCTATAGCTATGAACCCTTTCTCTTCCATTCATATCTCAGCATTAGATTGGGATAAAACAAATAATAGGGGACTGTTTACAGCATTGGAAGTTAGAAAAGATATGGCTCAAATATTTTTGGGTTTTTATGATGGTAGTTCATACACAAGCTTGTTTGATAGTATAGGAGAAGATGTAGTTACATTTCCTGATAGTAGCATAGGCAAAAAATTGAACCTAGATATAAGCATACTTGGCAATAGCATTATATATACCATAGTGAACTTAGAGGACAATACGGTAACAAAAAAAGTAGTAAATTTTTCTACAGATTTGAATGTTTCCGCAAAAGCTAGCTATGAGTCTTTGTTTGGAGAAGCAGCATCTATAGAAAATAAATCTTTCAATCTTCTAGCAGCAAGAGAGCAAACAGATTTTAGAGACGGTGGTAATGCAGGGGATGGAGCAACTACTGTAGTAGAAGTAAATGATCTCAAGATATTTAAAAAAGACAGTTTTGCTGATGCAAACATAACATATGCAGGTAATGTCCACATGGACAATCTAGCAGAACTTTTTAAACAACCAGGCACAAGTTTTACAGTACGTGTTGTTAGTAACAATCTTCATCATACCTCTTTCAGTGGAGCTGATAATTATCGCCTTACTTCTGTTGGAACATTTATACCAGAGTTTGCATTTAAAAATTTAGATATAAATGGAAGTAATGTAAATTATTTTGGGGTAAAAATACAAAAAAATTGGAACTCAGATGTTTATAATTTACATGTTGAAAACAATCGAGCTACATTTGATGAATTTAATTCTTCTAATATAGCAAATGCAAATACCTTATCTGGTGAATGGAATAATGATGGAGATTATAAAAAGAAAGATATATATAGCGCTAAGTATGTAACGAATATAGCAGGAGTGCCACTTCATAATGGAGTTATAGAGTTAACATATAAAGAAACAGACTATGAAGATGTGTGGGATGATGATAAGTGGGCTAATAATGCTCCATTTGATGGTATACACAATTTAAATGACTATATTTCTAATGCGATTAGCCTTGGATTTGAAAGAAAGTCTTATTGTGCAACACATTTAAAAGATAATGGCATAATGGTTGATCCGTCAGGAGATATAATAATTATACCTAATGCTTCTTGGAAAATCATAGATGATATACTTTATGAGTCAGTAGGTGGGTGCTTTGAAGAAGATATTAGATTTGATACCAATGGCCAAGAACAATCAAGATGGAGAGCAGAATATAAAAAAACATACATAGGAATGACAAAAGATGAATCACAAGCACTATTAAATGTACTTGTTCCAACAAATACACCTGTTATACCTGAAAGTGCAACATTGCCACTTATCGATGCCTATGGCTATCAATGGCAAGATAGAAAATATAGAGATGCAAGATACTCCAGAGTTGGCAATAGTGTAGACTTTAATAGCACAGAAAATATTTTTACGCTTTCGTCGGTTTTTGTAGAAAACAAAGAATCGAGAACAGAGATAAGAGCAAATGATAATATCAAAGGAGTTTCAACCCATATAAAGCCTATACAGATGAATCCATACTCTAAAATCAATTTGATAACTAGTGTCTATAAGGGTAGCAGTGATGATGTGGGTGTAAATATAGGCGTAAGAAATAATGATATTTCCTACTGGATTGATTTTGCCGATGGCAATGGAGATTATATAGATTTAGTAAATCATTTGGATGCAAATACTAGTATAGTATCTTTTCCATCCGGAGTAACCAACAAAAATCTTGATTTAAGTGTAGCAATTGTAGACAATAGCTTTGTTATGACAGTAAAAGATTTGGATGCAAACCAAACATACACAAAAACATTTGACTTTTCATCAACAGATGTAAATAGCACAGCAGCTTCTATGTACCAATCACAAACAGGAAAAGTATTGTCCGTTGCAGATAAAGCATTTAATGGTGTTACGATTAGATCAAGAACAAACAATACTTGGGGCGGAGATGCAAGCCTAGGCAACACAACGATAGTAAAAATCTACGATGTTCAAACAGACAGCACTTCTATAGATGCATATGGTTACAGATGGGAAGATATGAAGTACAGAAGAGGAGATGCAAGATACTTAGGTCCAGATAACGGCATCGACTATAACTCTTCGACAAATATAGTAACTATAAAAGCTGGTTTTAAGCAAACAGATACAGATACAAATGACTCTGTAGATGAACGAGACTCAAGAGGAGCTATGAGAGTAAAAGATTTTGCAAATCCTGTAAAAAGCTTTAATGCAACTATAAAGCCAATATCTATGAACCCGTACTCTTGGAATCAAATCACAGTTGATGCATGGGATGAACAAAATGATAGGGGCATATATACTTCACTAGGTATCACCAAAAATGGAGCAAAGATATTTTTGGGATATGTTGGCAATAATCATACATATTCAAGTTTCTATGAAGGGGATATAGCAACATATACTCAAGATGTTACAGGAAAAAAATGGAATCTAGATATCAGCATAGTTGACAATAAAATCGTATACACAGTAAAAAACCTTGAAGACAATAGCACTACTGTGAAAGTGATAGATTTTGCAACAGATTTAAATAGTACAGGAACTTCCATATACCAGTCTGAAACAGGAGAAGTAGCTTCTATATCAGATAAAGCTTTTAACCTAGAAACAGTAAGAGCAAGAACAGAGTATCTAAATGGTGGTGATACAAGTTTAGGTGGCACTACTGTTATGGAGGTTTATGATGCTTACATGGGCGATGTGCAAAATGCTGTAGATACAGACAATGATGGTATACCAGATAGTATAGATACAGACGATGACAATGATGGTATACCAGACACAGTAGAGATAGCAGCAGGATTAAATCCGCTTGATGCAAGTGATGCGTCGTTAGACTTGGATGGAGATGGCATTAGCAATATAGATGAATACAACGAAGGTTCAGATATGACTAACTCTATATCAAAACAATACACTATAAGTCTAGATAACAACTGGACTCTAGTTTCACTTCCGACAACAGGAACTATAAACTTAGATACTTTAAACAATGTACATGTAAAGATAATTCGATCATTTCAAAATGGACATTGGTATATCTGGACAGATAACAATCAAACATCAAGTGAGCAGCCACTAACAACTATGATTGAAAACAGAGGATACTGGATAAAAACAGATGCACCGACAACTTTAACATACATAGGAAACTCTGCACCACAAGCCATAGACTTTACAACACAAAATGACTCATGGAATATGTACGGATCAACGCAGATAGATAATCCAGATACTTTTTTGAGTAATCACCCAAATATAAAGATAATATGGAAGTACACAAGTGGAGAATGGCAAGCAGTATCAAATGATGCAGCTATAACAAACGATCTAGATACAGCAGGAGTACCAACACTTAACTTTGTAAATAGTGATGAAGGATTTTGGGCTAAGTAGTTTTTGGATTATTATAATCTAAAAACTATAAAGTTACTTTGTAAGCATAAATGGTGGAGCATAGCGGGTTCGAACCGCTGACCCCGACGCTGCCAGCGTCGTGCTCTCCCAGCTGAGCTAATGCCCCATTTATGTTATGAAGTATTTTTGTAAGTCACTCCTGTTTTCATAAGGTGTTTGGCTTACTATTTTTTCGCCGAGTATTATATCATATTTTTTATCTATATCCGTTTTTGCAAAGGCTAAAACTGCTTTTAGGGCTAGATTTATATCATTTTGCGAAGCATTTGCGCTGATGAGCGAGGAGGGCCCTGGTATATCTTTTGCCTTGATGAAGATGTACTTTTTACTTTTTATCTTCTCTATTCTTTCGTTTTCTTCTTGATTTCTTCCTACTATCAGTTTTGCGCCATCTTCTAGTCGTAGTTGTCTGCCATTTTTCAACACATCTATATCTTCGACATCCAGTTTGTCATACTTCACAAAATCCTTCATCTTTTTGGTGAAGTTTATGTCTGTAAGCAGGCACCCTCCGCCTGGTTTCTCAAAATCTTTCCAACCAAACTCTTCTGCTAGTGCCAGCTGTGTTTCTCTGCCCCTTCCATTTATGCCCAAAAGCTTTTCTCGCTCAACCCAGCCCTCTATCTCTGGTTTGGTTGGTTTCATCACTTTTGCACATAAGGGTCTAAGTATCAGCCCTTCATCATCGCCTGCAAGTTTGCTTACCGAATTCATCGCATCATTCCTCTGACTCATCGGTCTCTGCCCTACGACTTCGCCTGTAACTAAAAAAGAAGCATCATATCTATCTAATAGTTCCATAGCAATTCTAAACATAAAACCATGACAGTCTATACAAGGATTGAAGTTTTTGC
>Ga0256840_1004101_pt1 | contig 11161 bp, 7 predicted proteins | sample 355202metaG_FD_185969 | JGI IMG/M metagenome (GOLD analysis project Ga0256840, IMG submission 185969) | Hydrothermal vent microbial communities from Mid Atlantic Ridge, Atlantic Ocean - 355-202 | ecosystem: Environmental > Aquatic > Marine > Hydrothermal vents | place: Atlantic Ocean: Mid...
GTTATAAATACTCTCACAAGAAGATATTATGATTGATGAAATGAAAAAAATATATATGATGATTATATTATTGATATGGATTGTCATGTTTGCGATGGACATAGATTAAATTTAGAAAGTTTATCTGTGTATTTAAACTGATTAAATATATGAGAATTAGCAAATTATACTGTATCTGAAGCTATTGTTTTTTTGAATAATATTAAATTATCTAAATCTCAAGAAAAAATATCAAAAAAAGTTTTAAAAAATGTTAAAGAAAGATTAGAGTTTTTAGCATGAGTTTGATTGACTTATATGGCTATCTCTAGAAGAGCATGAACTCTTTCATGAGGAGAAGCTCAGAGAATAAGGCTAGCAACACAAATTTGAACTAAACTAGAGTGAATTATATATGTTCTTGATGAGCCTTCTATTGGATTACATCCAAGGGATAATGATATGTTAATAGACAATTTAAAAAAATTAAGAGATATAGGTAATACCCTAATTATTGTTGAACATGATGAGGATATCATGAGAGAATCTGATCATATTATAGACATGTGACCATGAGCATGAGTCCATGGTGGACAAATAATATCAGAAGGAAATATGGAGGATATTATTAATGATAATAATTCTGTTACTTGACCATATTTAAAAGGTTCAAGAAATGTTATGGTAAAAAGATGATTTAGACCTAATTATGATGAATTAAAGAAAAATTGAAAAGTTTTAGAAATTACTTGAGCAAATGAACATAATTTAAAAAATATAGATGTTACTATTCCCCTTTCAAATTTTGTTGTAGTTACCTGAGTTTCATGAAGTGGTAAATCTTCTTTAGTTAATGATATATTAGCTAATTATCTTGCAAATAAATTAAATAGAGCAAAAAGAGATGTTTGATCTGTAAAAAATATAACTGGATTAAATCATCTTGATAAGGTAGTTATAATTGATCAATCCCCTATATGAAAAACACCTAGATCTAATCCAGCTACATATACTTGAGTATTTACTGCTATTAGAGATGTCTTTTCTATGAGTGAAGAAGCACAAATAAGATGATTTTGACCAGGTAGGTTTAGTTTTAATACTAAACAGTGAAGATGTGATGAATGTGATTGAGATGGTGTTAAAAAAATAGAAATGCACTTCCTGCCACCTGTTTATGTAGAATGTGAATCTTGTAATTGAAAAAGATATAATTCTGAAACTCTACAAATTAAATATAAATGAAAAACTATATCTGATGTTTTAGATATGACAGTTGAAGAATGATTAGATTTTTTTACTAATCATCCGAAAATAATGAAAGTCTTAAAAGTGTTAGATGAAGTATGATTATCATATATTAAACTTTGACAATCAAGTGTAACTTTATCATGATGAGAGGCACAAAGAATTAAATTATCTACTGAATTATCAAAAAGATCTACTTGAAAAACTTTTTATATATTAGATGAACCAACTACATGACTACATTTTCAGGATGTAGATAAGTTGTTGTCCATTTTACATTCATTAGTAGATAAAGGTAACTCAGTATTAGTTATAGAACACAATATGGATGTAATTATTAATGCTGACCATATTATAGACATATGACTAGAATGAGGTGATAAATGAGGAGAATTAATAGCTTTTTGAAATGTTGATGATATTAAAAATTCTAAAAAAAGTTATACATGAGAAGCAATTAAAAAATATATTAATAAATAATAGACAATGACTATAGATTATTTAATAAAAGATAAAGACATAACTGAATTATCAAACTTCAAAACTAAAGCAAAAGCTAAATATTATTTTGAAATTCATAATAGACAAGATATTAAAAAATTGTCTGATATATACAATTATTCTAAAAAAAATAACATAAATATTTTGTTTGTATGATGAGGAACAAACCTATTTTTTGCTTTTGATATTTTTAATTGAATTATTATTAATAATTGTCTAAAATGATGGTTATATAATAAAGAAGATAAAATATTAGAATCTTATAGTAATGAATTAATTTCAGATATATCAAAAGATTTATATGACAATGGACAGTTATTATGGAAAAGATTTATATGATTGCCATGAAGTATATGATGAGCAGTTTTTTGAAATGCATGATGTTTTTGATTAGAAATAGAAAATAATTTTATAAAAGCAGAAGTTTTTAATTTAAAAACTTGAAAAATAGAATTTTTAAATAAAGAGGAAAGTTTATTTGAATATAGAAATAGTGTTTACAAAAAGACACAAAATTATTTTATAATTAAAGTTATTTTTGATTTATCTGAGAAAATAGAGAAATATCATTCAGATGTTGATAATATTGATTTTAGAGAAAATAAACAACCAAAAGGTAATAGTTGTGGAAGTTTTTTTAAAAATCCTTCTAAGGAACAATCTGCAGGTATGTTAATTGAAAATTGTTGATTTAAATGAAAAAGATTATGATGAGCATATTTTTCAAACTTGCATTGAAATTTTCTTATGTCTGATAATAATGCAGATTATAAAGATTTATTAAAATTGATAAAAAATGTTAAAGAAGATGTTAAATCTAAATATGATGTAGATTTAATAAATGAAGTAAGAATTATTAAAAATTAATATAAACTATGGAAGAAAAAATTAGAATACAAAAATATATGTCACAAGCATGAATATGTTCACGTAGAAAAGCAGAGGACTATATAGAAAGATGACTTGTTAAAGTAAATGGACAAGTGGCTAAAATAGGGGAGTCTATAATGTCATGAATTGACGAAGTAGTTCTTTTAGATAAAGCAATAGAAGAACAAAAAAGCCTTGTCTATTATAAATTAAATAAACCAAGATGAATAGAAACAACATGTGCTCAGAATAATGAAAAAAATATTGTTGATATAATGGATGTTAAAGAAAGAGTTTTTCCTGTTTGAAGATTAGACAAAGAAACTACTTGATTAATTTTAATGACAAATGATTGAAGATTAGCAAATTTTTTAATGCACCCTAGATATGAGCATTCAAAAGAGTATATAGTTGAAACATTTGGTTCTATTGATGATAATCAATTAGAACTAATGAGAGAATGATTAGTTATTTTATGAAAAATGACTAATGAAGCAGCTATAAAAAGAATTTCTTCAGGAACATTTAGTATAATATTAACAGAATGAAGAAATAGACAGATAAGAAGAATGGTTGAAAAAGTTTGATCTAGAGTTAAAAAATTAAAAAGGATAAGAATTGAAAACATAGTTTTATGAAAACTAGAAATAGGGGAATATAAACATTTATCTAAATGAGAAATAAATGAATTATTTGAAAAATTATGACTAAAAAAAGACTAATTTATTTTAGCCTTTTTTTATTTACATACTTTATTATATAGCCCTAGCTTTTTTTAATTTAATGTTTTTTTCATTAAATTAACTTCTCTTTTTATATTATTTAAAATTCTAACAAAAGAATCTTTTATTTCTTTTTCGGATTTGAAATTAATTTTTCAAAAATATTTTAACTTTTTACTTTCTTTATTTAACTTAATTAAATGGTTTCTTATATTAGATTCTTTTAATTTAGTTGTTTTATTTTTTATCAATATAGTTTTTACAATTTTTATATTTATATTATCAATTTTATTTGATATTTTAATTCATAATTTACTGTAAATATATTTTTTCTTTTTTAAATTGTTTTCAAATTTATTTTTCTCTATACTTAGTTGTTTTTTTAGATTTTCATTTACAGATTTAATTCTTTTTAATATAGCTTTGATTATTTCATCACTATCATTTATAGGAATTTCTGATGTTTTTATTTTATTTAATGCTTTTATAGACTCATTTAATTCTTTTATATCATCTTCTAGGTATGATAGGTCTTTTATATTATATTTTTTTATAAATTGTTCAATCCTAGTTTTATGTTTTTTAATATATGTTTCTATTAAGATGGCTTTTTTAATAGAATTATTTTGACTGTCTTCACTTGCTTGAACTAGAGTAGAAGTACCTAAAACGAACATAAATATAATAAAATATATTATTTTTTTCATTTTTATTTTTGTTAATCATTATTAATCGTATTATATATATGTATAATTTTTATTCAAGATTTATTTTAAAAAGATGATAATTTGTATTGATTTAGAAACAACTGGTTTAGATAAGTATAATGATAGTATTATTGAAATTGCTATTATTAAGTTTGATGAGAAAACATTTAAGGTTATAGACACTTTTACGTCTCTTATTAACCCTGAAAGAGAAATACCTGAGCTTATATCTAATATAACTAATATTTATGATATTGATGTAAATTGAGCACCTATAATTGATGATTTAAAAGATGAAATAATTGATTTTATAGGAGATAATCCTATATTATGACATAATGTTTCGTTTGATGTAGATTTTTTATTAAATAATTGATTTAATTTACGTAATAATATTACTTTAGATACTTTCTTTTTAGCAAATATTTTATGTTTTAATGAATTATCATTAAATTTAGAAGTTTTATGTAATTCTTTTTGAATTTGATTTTCATGAGCACATAGAGCACTAAATGATGTTGAAGCAACAATTGCATTATTTCAAAAATTATTAGAAAAATTCCAAAAACTTACAAACGAAAAAAAACATCTATTATTTCATATTTTTAATAGATCAGAAGAAAAAAATATTATATTTTTAAAAGAAATTTTATTTAAAAATATAGATACTGATTTAACTTTCTGAGAATTTGAGAAGAAAATTCTTAAAAAAGTAGGGAAACTGGATAATGAAGATTTAATCATTATAGACAAAAAAATAGACAATAAAGATATGTCTAAAAAGTTTGATTGAATTGAATGAGTAGAGAAGAGAGATAATCAATTGAAAATGACTTCTATGGTTATGGACAGTTTAAAAAATAAGAAAAAAGTTGTTATTGAGGCTCCTACATGATTATGAAAAAGTTTTGCTTATTTGATACCATCTATAACTCATTCATTAAAAACATGAGAAAAAGTATTTATTTCAACTAAAACAAAAGCATTACAGGATCAACTGTATTCAAAAGATCTAAATTTTTTAAATAAAAATTTATGAAATAATTTTAGGTATACTAAATTAAAATGAAAGAAAAATTATTTAAGTATTAAATTGTTTTTTGATGAATTTTGGTTGTGAGATTTAAATTATTCAAAAATATGTTTTTTATCAAAAATCACATTATGGTTATTTGAAACTAAGTATTGAGAGTTAGATGAATTAAATTATTATTGACAAGAATTTTCTTTTCTAAGGTATATTAATTCAGATAATTTTTCTATTTTAACTGATAAAAATGATTATAAAAGGTATGAATATTTATTTAAAGCCAGAGTTAAATTAGAAAGTTCTAATATTATAATTATTAATCATAGTTTATTATTTTCAGATTTAAATAATGAAGCGGGTGTTCTTTGAAAAATAAGTAATCTTATTATTGATGAATGACATAATATTGAAGACACTGTAACTGATTCATTAAAACAAAAATATAACTTAAAAACACTTACTGAAAATTTTGATACAATAGAAAAAATATTAACAAAAATTAATGCTAAAAAAATAAATTTTTTAAAATTTAGGGAAAGTCTAACTTCTAAATTAGAATTATTGGACGATTCTGCTTTTAATTATATAAATAACAAAGTTTGAACATGATGATCATATAAAATAATTCTTATGGAATGAGATTTTTTTGATTGAGCAGATTATTCAGAACTTATAAAAAAAATAGAATTAGATTTTTTAGATATATTAGACATTTTAGCGGTAGAAGATGATTACGATTTTACTAAGGAAATAGCATATTTATGAGGTATTTTAGAATTAATTAAAGTTATTTTAGACAAAAAATCTGATAATAAATTTATAAAAATACTTACTTTTAATGATAATATAGGTGTTAATTTCGAACATACATTATTAAATCCGTGAAAATATTTAGATGAAGTATTATGGTGTAAGCTTAAATCTTGTATACTTACTTCTGCTACACTACAAATAGGATGAAAATTTGATTATTTTAAAAAAATGTTATTTTTAGATGATTTTGATTTTTATTCTTTTGAAAGTGACTTTAATTATAGTAAACAAGCTATGTTGTTTGTTCCTACAGATATTTGAAATATAAAAAACAATTCATCTGAAGTTATTAATTTTTTATGAAGATTTTATTCTATTGCTAGGTGAAATATACTTACTCTTTTAACAAGTTATTCAATAATAAGAAAAATATATACTTGATTAAATAATTGATTAAAAAAAGATTGAATAAATCTTTATGCGCAATGAATAGCGTGAAGTAAAATGAAATTAATGAGTTTTTTTCTAAAGGATTCAAAAAGCTCTATACTTTTATGAACAGATAGTTTTTGGGAATGAATAGATATACCATGAGACAATCTTAAATATTTAGTTATTCATAAATTTCCTTTTTCTGTACCTACAGATCCAATATTTCAAGCTAGAAGTATATTTTTTGATGACCCTTTTTTAGAATATTCAGTTCCAAAGGCAATTATAAAATTAAAACAATGATTTTGAAGGTTAATAAGAACCAAAACTGATAGCTGAGTTGTTATTTTATTAGATAATAGAATCTTTTCTACTAAATGGTGAGAAATGTTTATAAAAGCTTTTCCTGATGATATAAATATCAAAAAATGAACAACTAATCAATTTTTAGATATATTAGAAAAAAAGTTATAGATATTTTTTACTTTATGTAAAGTTATTATTTTTGTTTTATACTTTTATTTATGTTAATGTTTTATTAGTTATTTTATAATTAATTTTTATGACTGGTAAAAACAATGAAGAGTTATTAAATATTTATGATGATTCAACTTCAAATGACTTATTTGAAATAGATAATAATGCTATAAAAGAAGAGGTAGTTAATCCTTCTATAGAGATTGAACAAAAGGATATTATAAATCCTGAAGTTATTGAAGATGTTTCAATAAAAGATGATAATATTGAAAGTGAAAATATAACTGAGGAATCTTTTGTAGATGAAGTAAGTGAATTAGAAAATGATACTGATAAGAAAAAATGATTTTTTTCAAATATATTTAAGAAAAAAAGTGTTGAAGAAACAAAAGAAGTTGATGATGAAACAAAAATAACTGATGATAATGATTGATCTTCAAATATTTTTGATGACTTTAATCAAGATGATTGATTATTAGATGAGGTTGATCAGATAAAACAAGAGAGAGATAGGGATATGTTTTATTATTTAAATGTTGGATGAAAATTTTTTCAAGTTATTTTTATGTTATTAATTGTTTTATTATTTGTGCTATATAGTTATATATATGTTCAAAATAAAGTATATAGTGAAAATGATTTTGATAATCAATTACTTTGACCATTTTGTTTTATATTACTAGATGGAGTAAAGCATCCATGATTAGATTTTTGTACATCAATTTCTAGTTTAAAAGAAAAATATGAAAAAGATCTTTCTGAAACTAAACAATATCAGTTTGAAGAAATTCTTTCTGTTATAAAAAGAGTATATGAAATAGAAAATTTTACTAAAACTAAGGACGTACTCTTTTTACAAGATAAAACTGAGTGAAAATTAACTATAATTAAAATTTTAGAAGAATTTGATGATTTAAAAAATACATTTTCTAGTTTAGATAAACAAACAATCCAATGTAAATGAATTAAAATAGATCAAAGTACCAAAATATTAACAATGAATTGTTCGGCATACTCTGCATGATATGAAAGCTGAATTAGATGATTTGATGGTTCTAATGATAAAAATGCATTAATAAAATGAACATCTATATCAATAGCAAATAGTTTTTTAAACTATATAAATTTAGAATCAAAAGTTTTTAGAATTGTAAATAGACAAAAATTATTTAAAGCAGAAAGTATAGTTGGTTCTGATACTGGATTTACAAGTAAAACATCTTTCACTTTAAAATTAAAATATAACTTAAAATAATTATGAAAAGAACAGCAAGAGAAAAAAATACAATAATTATAAGTTTTGTTTTTTATTTTATACTAGTGGCCTCTATTACTCTATTCATCCTTTTAAATACATTAAATGTTTTAGGTGAAATTAATAATAAAAAATTAGAAACACAAAAAATATATGATGAAAATGAAGCTATTAAAAAGGTATGAATAAGTTTCGAAGAATTTAAATCATTATCAAATGCAAGTGATATTAATACTATTAAATCTAATAGTGAAATATTAAAAAATATATCAAAAGAATTTTATGAAAAAAATTTGAAAAATGATAGTGATAAAAGCTTTGATGAGTTTATTAATAAAAAAATTACTGAATTAAAAAGTGATGATAATACTAAGTTAATAAAAGATAATAATAGGCAAATTATAAATATATTACCAATTTATTCTGAGAATAATATTGATACGGGAGAATCTACATTATCAGATTATCAATTTATTAATTATGTTGAATCTATAATCGAAAGTTTCAATTTAACTACAGGATGATCAATTGGTATTTGAAATTTAGTTTTATTAAAAGATTATGCTGTATCAAGTGATAAATGAAATACGTTAGAATCTAATCTTTATGCAATACCTCTTAGTTTAAATGTAAAATGAACTAAATCTAACATATTAGACTTTCTTTATTTTGTTCAAAACGTTTGAAATATTAAGGTTTTTAATAATATGATTAACATAGTTAGAGATGACTGAACATTATCAATAAATGGTTTTCCAAAAGTATTAGCAGGTGACAAGTATTATAAATGATATAATATCTTTGAAAATCAAATAATAGACATTTCTAATATTTCTATGCCAGATTATATTGATTCATCTTATGTACCAAGAAAAGATAAAGCATTAGTAGATTTTATAAAAGAAGAAGAAGGTAATGATATGTTTGAAGTTAAGGTTAATTTAAATTTTTATGTGAAGTGACAACCAAAATCTGAAGTATTAAATTTTATTAATAATGTGTTTTTAAATTTTAAACTAATTAATGCTAAGGTTAATAAAATGATTTCTTCATGAAAAATTAAATGAGCAGAATTAATAAAATTAAAGAAAAAACAAAATTTATTAAAAAATATAAATTCAAAAATTGTAAGTATTAAAACTGAATTAAGAAAACAAAAAGAACTTGACCCAGTTTATAGAAAAACTATTGAAATTAATGAATTTATAATATGATTATGTGATGATTTTGAATGAACTTGTAAAAATAATATAAAATAAAAAATGAACTATAAAGAGGCAGTTACTAAATTAAAAGATTTAGTTTATAAATGAGACAATATACAAGAAGTATGTGACTATATGATATTAGCCGCAGTACTTTGAGAGTCTTCAGATGTACATATTGAACCTCTTACATCATATGTTAGATTAAGATATAGACTTGATTGAGAATTAAAAGAAATTTTAGAATATCAAAACTTTTTACATAGTTGAATAGTAGCTAGATTTAAAATAATGGCTGATCTTAAAATAGATGAATCACGTATTCCTCAAGATGGTAGAATTAGTACAACTATTGAATGAAAATCACTTGATTTAAGAGTATCTACATTACCTACTGTTCATTGAGAAAAAATTGTAATGAGAATTGTAGATAAATCTAAAAGTATTCCTTCTTTAAATGATTTATGAATAGAATGAAAAAATTTTGATCTTATATTAAAAGCTCTTTCGTTGCCTAATGGGGTTATTCTTACATCTTGACCTACTTGATCAGGTAAATCTACTACTTTATATTCAGCTCTTACTAGATTAAATAAGATTAATGTAAATATAATGACATTAGAAGATCCAGTAGAAAACCAAGTTGATTGAATAAGTCAGTCTCAAGTGAAACCAGCTATTTGATATACATTTGCATATTGATTAAGAACGGCATTAAGACAAGATCCTGATATTATAATGGTATGAGAAATGAGGGATAAAGAAACTGTTGATATTGCTATTGAAGCATCTTTGACATGACATTTAGTTTTGTCTACAATACATACGAACAATGCAGCAGAAACTATTACTAGAATTATTAATATGTGAGTACAACCATTTTTAATACCAGCATCTGTTAATATTATTATTGCACAAAGACTTATCAAAAAATTATGTACTTGTAAAAAACCTATTACAACAGCTGAGATTTGAAAAGCTACTTTAGAAAATATTAAAAATGCAATAAATCTTACAAATAAAGAAGAATTAAAAAATAGAGTGTGAGATAAACTTAAAAGCCCTGTTTTTTATAAACCTGTTTGATGTGATATATGTGATAATACTTGATATAAATGAAGAGTTTGATTATATGAAGTACTAGAAATAACACCTTGAGTTAAAGAAATGGTTTTAGCTTGAGCTTCAGCATTTAATATTAATAATCAAGCAATAAAAGATTGAATGGTGTCATTAGAGCAAGATGGTATTATGAAAGCTTTAAATTGATTAACAAGTTTAGAAGAAGTATATAGAGTGGCTAAAAGTCAAAATTGATAAATTTTAATTATAATAATATATTATGGCAGATTTTTTAATATTAGATGAAGAAAAAGAACAGGTTATTGACGACAATGTCAATAATAAAACTTCTAAAAAAGAACTTAGTTTGTTAGATAAGCTAAACGATTATGTTGTTTGAATGCAAACTGTTAAAACGAAAGAAAAAGTAATATTCTATCGTTTATTGTCTACAATGACTAATGCATGAATGACTGTTGTTAAATCTATTTTAGTTTTAGAAACACAAGAAAAAAATCCTGTTTTTAAAAAGATATTGTGAAGATTTGGTGAAGAACTTAAAGAATGAAAAAATCTTTCTGAGTGTTTAGAGCTTTATCCTTCTAGTTTTACTGAAGCTGAAATGTGAATTATTAAATCATGAGAAAAAACATGACAATTAAATAATGTATTAGTTGATTTGGCTGACCAAATAGAAAAAGTAGAATCATTAAACTGAAAAATTAAATCTGCAATGATGTATCCTATGTTTATTATAGTTGTAGTAATTGGTGTTATTGCTGTTATGATGACAATGATTGTTCCAAAATTATTAGATATATTTGATGATAAATCTACTCTTCCTGCTTCCACTCAAACATTAATGGCTATCTCTGATGCATTTAGAGCATATTGGTTATTATTTATAATTATTGCTGTTG
>Ga0256840_1004102_pt1 | contig 11161 bp, 10 predicted proteins | sample 355202metaG_FD_185969 | JGI IMG/M metagenome (GOLD analysis project Ga0256840, IMG submission 185969) | Hydrothermal vent microbial communities from Mid Atlantic Ridge, Atlantic Ocean - 355-202 | ecosystem: Environmental > Aquatic > Marine > Hydrothermal vents | place: Atlantic Ocean: Mid...
CCCACTCATCATACGCAACAACATCCTTCTTTTCCCACCAAAGCGAATAGTCGTTTTTCCCGAGATAAGGCAGGTACACTGCTTTTTGCTCTTTGATATTGTTGCATAGTTTCTTTTGGTTTTCATCTTCCAAATCCAGAAGCAGATATATTTTGTAGGCAGGTTTTATCAGAGTTTGCTCGGAAATTATCAGATTACCCCCGGCTTCGTTGCTTGCCATTCCGGTAGTATTGTTATAGGTTATTTTCGTTTTCTGAAAGTTCCCTTTTTCTGCTCCAACAGGTGCAATGCCCACAGGAATATCTTTTAATTTCTTGTAATATTCCGGCAACTCTTCATTTTTTTGATAACCTTCAAGACCGATAATGGCTCCAAGAATACCAAGCAATGCGGGTTTATGAAGCATATTGTAGGTCAGATAAATTCCCTCATTGATATCGGGTTTCTTCAAAAAACCCTTTTCTGCTTTTATGGTAAACGATATTAGTTTTTTCATATTTCTTGATTTAAAATATTCTCTACAAATTGTCCAACAATTGAATAGGCTATGTCATAATCAACTAATTTGCCTTTCGGCAGGTGGTATGCCAAACTGCTTTTCCAAGCTCTTTTATTACTTTTGTACTTTTTTTCATTAACAAGATTGTCGTATTCACAACAATCAATTTTCTTGCTTTCAGATTTTTGTTTTAACAGGCTCAAAACTACTGAATAATGCTCATGCGAAATTATATTCGCCAAATAGTACAAATCATAAATATCGCGAGGTCTATTTCGTTGCATTAACGAACGAAGTTTTTCGGCTATAATTTCATTTAGCGGATACACAGGAACTATGCTATTAATAATTTCAATGTCTGAATAAGGGTGATAAATTTGCTTTTGCTCAGGTTCCAATATAACTTTTTCAGAGTAACTTATATCCAATTTAATCTTAGTTAACCAACGATTATATGTTAATTCTCTTTGATTCGGTTTGTGAAAAGCTCCCCAGAATAGAATGATAATTTCGTAGCCCTGAGGTATGTCTTCGTGAACCTGCCGCTTAATATCTTTTAAATGAAATTTGGCTCCACTGTTTCTTTCCGCCAGCTTTATTATCTTTTTGAAAAATGCATCGTCAATCACAAACGACTCGTCAATAAGTGTGAAGTCCAAATCTTCCGAAAAGCGATAATCTTCAAAATAATTTTTTCTTAAACAAGTGCCGCCTTTAAATACAAAGTTTTCTGAAATCTCGGGAAATGAAAACATAGCATTAAGGAAATGACCAAGAACCCAGTCTTTATCAATAACAGCTTCATCCATCTGTAATTTCTTTGCTATATTTTGTATCTCTTTATAGGTCATTATTTAAGAGTTTGCAATTTCCAGTATTTCTTCATAGGGCATATTAACAATCAATTTCCATTTGCTATTGTAATCGCCTTTTGTTTCTCCGTCAATTTCAAATAATGCATAGGGTTTTGTAACAACACTTTGTGCATATTCAATAAACTTCTCCATATTTGATTTTTGTAAAAATTCACTTAAAAAACCCAATCGCTTAATGACAGATTTGTTATTAACTATTTTGCAATATTTAATTAATTTGTTTTGGTTAATATTTGCATTATTAAAAGCTTTAATGATCTCCTGATACCAACCGGCAAGGTGAGGCAACTCAAAACAATCTAAAATTGTTTTTTCCAAATCAGTAATTTTATATTTGTGATTTCCATAACCAAATTCCTTGTATCCGAATAATTTATGTGGTTTTATTTTAATAAACTTATATCTTAAATTGTTAATCATAACTTCTTCGCCTCTACGCCTTGCCGTTTGAACAAATATGACATTAACAAATTGCTCCGTTAAATTATGATAGTTGAGTGCCGACCAGTAGGCAATTCCACCATCAGGCGCCAAAAAAGAGCCGATTACATTTGGGTCGATAAAACTGCTACGGATGTATTTACCCCGCTCCAGTTTAATCAAATAACCCGATTTTGTAAGCGTTCTGATTGCCTGATGAATCTTGCTTGCAGAAATTCTATTACATTCCTTTATCATCGCTACCGTAAAAATATCATAGCCGAACTCATCTAAAATATCAATAAACTCTTGTTGTAATTGTGTCATAATAAATAGTTGTTTTATCTTGTGCTAAAATGTAAAGATACGCATATATTTTATTACACAAAACAGATTTTATTTCTTTCTTAGATGCTTATTTGTCAAATAGTTAAAATCATATAATATCGTGTTTTATATTACAATTCGTATTCTGAGCAGTTCTCAGGTAAACCGCTTACTTCCACATTGTTGGTATTGAAATATATCTCACATTTCGAAAACTCATCTTTATGCTTTTCCAACTCGGTTTTTACTGCCGACAAATCGAAATAGCGTTTGCCATCCTCTTTTTTATCATCAATTTTTACCATTTCGGTAAAATTGGGAAGTACAAGTTTTGAGTCTTTTTTTAGTTCCACATAAAACAACATTTCGTTTTCGGTACCGGCTTTGGCTGCCGAGTCGTAATAGGTTGCGCCTTTGCATAATGCTTCTTTCAGTAATTCAATATCGTTTTCCGATAGAGTTTGCGTTCCTTCTGCTCCGTGCTTGGCGATATCTTCAATATTTTTCGGATTGATTGAAAAATGATGAACATAATGACCTTCTTCGAGCTTTGATTGGCGACCAATGGTAGTTTGCTCATTTTTACTATCTGCATCAGAGTTAAAGGGCGATGTAATCTGTTCTGAAAATATATTCCCTTCATTCCAAATATTCACTCCATGATTTATTTGAACAGGACCGTGTATTGATAATGCAATGTTTCCACCTTTAGCTTTTTTTGCAAATGTAGAACCAAAAAGGCGTATGTCAATACAAGTCAAAATATCCTTTATCACAATTGATTTTGTATCACTTTTTTTCGCATCCAGGTCTTTATGCTCGGGGAAAACTTCTGCATATGCATGGTCCAAACTCAACGGGTTTAATTCAGAATTCAGCCGTTTGAAATAAAAGACCTTTTCATTTGGGTAAACATCTTTCAAATAATTCCTTACCGTATATTTCAGTGCTTTATCAGTGGCATACACCTGCCCGTTGGGTAAAGTACGCGGTTGGCCGCTAAAATCAGCGTTGTAATTTGAGTTGATTGCTTTAATTACTGCAAATCCGTAAGCTCTGTTTGTAAATTCTGTCATGATATTTTAATTTTTTAGGTTTATTAATCGTTTTTATTTTCTTTTTTCTCATAAATGATGGGGGTAGCAAAATATCCCGCCAATAAAAAACGCTGATAATTTTTTAGATTATCATCTGTTTCAAAAGCGAGCACCTCACTTGCTAGCCGTTCAAACCTGCCATGCCCGAAGCTTATTTCATGCTTGTACATATTTACTGCCTGAGCAATGGAACTTTGTAACTGTTCGGCTTTCACTTTTTGAATAAAGGGCTCGAGCAGCGCATGAGTTCTCTCACTTGCTTTACTCTGATTAAGCAGGTAAAAAATAATCTGTCCCGCCCCGAATGCAAACTCTTCGGTAGTCTCAAAATGAGCATTTTCATCATTGGCTACCTGTTTCATTTTTTCTAATAATTCCGGAATTTTTGATGCCATATCTGTTCTGTTTTTATTGTTAATAAAATAATTGTATAAGCTAAACCATATATTAAGTTTCTCCTTTATGCTGTATTCTTTGCTGTGATACCCTTTATCTGTTATTTTATCGCTACGCAAATCCCCGATAATATTGTTCCACATAATCTCGTCCCACATATTACAATCAATTGCCTGTGTTTTCGATTTATAGATATAATCGTAAAAAGCTTTGCGATATTTTAGTATCATTTGATAAACAGGTTCACCACCACTAACATATTCAGCTTTTATTTCACCAAAATAATTGACTGAGAAGTTATCTTTCTTTTCGTCTATTTTTACCAATGAGTTATTAAATATTGTTTTCACAATATCCGCTTCAAACTGAAAGATGTTTTTGATAGGATAATCTTTTTTAAATTCATCTTTATTTAGCTTTATTTCGAAGATGTTTTTAATTATCGGATATTCTCCGTTCTCTTCCATTGAGTAACGGAACTTTGACACAAAATCGAAATCTTCTATTTTCATCCCGCTAAAAAATAGAAGGTAATAGTTTTGCAAAACTCTTTCAGGATTTTCAGCAAAGATTTGTTTTAATATCTGACTATACCTTAATTTTCCATTTGATTTAAAAATTCTAATTATTTCATCTGTATTAAAGAATTCATTTTTGTCAATAAATAACGGTAAAGGATTTGGAAAAATCTTACGAATATTTGAGAAGTCATTTAAAATCTTAGCATCATTACCCAAAAACCTATAGCTAATTCCGTCCTTAAAAAAACCAGTTTTATGTTTCAAAAAAGCTTTTTTATCTGCAAATGTTGTATAGTAGTCAATCACACCATAAATTTCATTCTTACCTTCGTTATTTATATTGTAATCATCTTTATTGAAAATATTTGAATTAAGATATGGAGCATAAATAGATTCAAAAGTTTCCAAATCAATATTTTTTAAATAAATTTTACAGTATTCCTTTTCTTTTAATTTTTTCCAATATGTATTTATTTCAATAAACTTTTTTGGTTCTTTAGATATTTGTACAAGTATTTTTTCGGTTAAAAATTTTTGAAACAGATTTTTCCAATATTTTAAATTTTCATCCAATTCAAAAATTTTATCTACATTATTAAAATAATCATTGATTCTTTGAGACACAACAAAAACTCTTTTTCTCTTAATTAGTCTATCATTCTTTGTTTTATTTTTTGATTTCTTCTCAATTCCATAAACAATTTTATCATTATCACTAAAATTGAAATTAAATGACAAAGCAAAGGGAGATGCCGAATGAATTTTTTGTTTTTGGTCAAACTTTTTTTGTTTGTTCATAGTGATAAAGGTCGAAGCTAAATCATAGGGTATGATTTTTTTTATGAATTGTGTCTTTTCCTTCCCGTCATAATAATCCCAATTCTCCCCTTTTTTGCCCGGAAAATTAATTGCATTGCCTTCTTCATCAAGTTCAACAAAAATGTGTAGCCCTTTACTCGGCTCCAACCCTTCCTCAAAAATCTTTGGCGATTTCTCTTTAAGGTACTTTGTGTAATTTATTATTTCTCTTATCATATCTAAAATTTTTTATTCCCCATTTTTCATCCCACAAAACCCGAACCCCAAACTATTCATACTCCCGAAGCCTGCATTCATTCCAACTTCTATCACTTTTTTCGGTGCTGTGAGTTCAAACTCATAATTGTAGGCTTTTACTTTTGTTTCGGAGCTTGTGCCGGCTTTTATGGTTTGCATTACGGTTTTGGGCGATATATTCAATACTTTAAATTCCAACTCGGTAGCATCAAAACGGGTAACTCCTGCTGCATTGCATTTATCGGTCAAGTTTTTCAGAAAAAGCTCCTTGTATTTTTCGTGCAGCGGATTCATATATTGCTCGTATTTTTTCTCCGGCACATCCAAGCCCAAAACAATACCCGTTAGCGACTTTACTCTAAGCATAACCGGTTTATTATCTTTTACTTCAGCATCAAAATAGTCGTTTCGCAACATTTCAATGTTTTGCACTTTCATCTTTAGTCCCGAATCCTTATCGCCGATAAAAACATCTTGGTCGGCAAACAAGCCGGCAACAAATTTTTCAAGTTGAGCCGGCAATTGAAAAGATATTGTCAGGTAGGCTTTCCGTGCCCATATTTTCATTTTGCCGGTATTTGAAATTATTTTCCATGTGTTTTTTGGAAAATTTATTCGCGAAAATGTAAATAGTTTGAATGTTTTGCCGTTTTTAAGTTTATATCCTTCCTCGTGAAGTTTTTCCGAAAAACCTTTATCGGCTTTTTCCAATACTTTGTATATCCACGCACTTACCGGATATTGATAATTTAACGGTACTATTTGCGTTTTACCTGATAATTGAAATGTTAATTTTAATTGCATACATTCTATTTTTAACCCATATAAACCGCTACACTCACTTTATTCCAATCCGGATTGTGGGGCATAAATTCATCTATTTTTGCATAAATTTGTTTTTCCTCTCGTAGTAAATTAGCAATTACCTCATTATCATAGCGCGGCAAGTAGCCAATTTTTACATCTTGAAAATATATTTCTACGGCATTGCTATCGTACGGGTTATCTTCTTGTAGCTTAAGTTTTAACAAATCGCCTTTGTTAAAATATTTTTCTACTTTTTTGCCATTGTAATATTGGTAGCCTGCAATATTTGTCTGTAATAACAATATATCTTGCCGTTTTGTATTTTCGGCACTCAAAATATTCTGACTTAACACGATACCCGAAAAAACAGATAATACTCGTTGCAAAAAGCTTTTTCTGTCCATAAAAATTTGTTTGCTAACAAATATACAATACTCAAAAGACAATTACTGTCCTTTGTTAATTTATTTTTCAACTTTTTTTAGTGCTTTTTGCATTTCCTCAATAACATAGTTTTTCAATTCTTGCGGATAAACTATTTCAATATCGTTGGGCAGTCCAAGTATAAACCTGCCGATACCAAATAAACTAAACACATTGGTTTCAAACACAAACAAATTATCATGTTGTTTATGAGTAAATAGTTCAGCGCGCGGATATTCTTCAATCAGCAGATTATAAGCTTTTAAACTTAAGTTTAACTTAACCGGTATTTTTTCTTCTCCGGTCATTCTAAAAGCATCCAAATTACTTTTTTGGTGTTTCTCAGCAAAAAAGTACTGATCGGATAAAATATGCACATTGCTTATTCTATTTATTTTGAATGTTTTGCATGCATCCGAAGAGGCTTCGTAAGCCCATACCGATGTATAGTTTTGTGTAAAATCAAAAGGTTCAATAATTCGGTTGGTAATATTTTGGCTGTTTGCCGAACGGTATTGGATAAGTTCAACTTGTTTTTTTTCGGAAATTGCTTGCATCAGAAGTTTAACAATTCTTTGATGATGCTTTTTAACAACAGGTGTGGCTACCCTGTCAAAATTATATAATGAATAAAGCTTCTTTTTCAGTTGTGCTTTTAGTTCTGAGTCTGCATTTATTGCTTCAATGGCTTTTGTGAGTATTAAAGATTCATCTTCCGAGAAATGCAATAATTCGCTCAAATCTTTATAGTCCGACAATTTTTTATCGATATGTAAATATCCGTCCTTATTTTCAATAACAAAACCTACTTCCTTAAAAGTATTTATATACCGGTCAATCGTTCGCACAGAACATCTAAAATGCTCGGCAAGTGCTTGTTTTTTTCTTCCGTATTTATTGTTCAACATTAAAAGTAATTCAAGCATCTGCCTGAATTTACGTTGCGATGCTTCAGACATTTAGTTCATACATTAAGGTTTCTCTTCAATTAAACGATAATCTTTATCAATTTTAATAATATTCAACCAATAATTTTCAAAACCGCTAAATGGAGTAACACGATGAAAATTAAAAGAAAACATTAAACCTTTATTGGCTAAGCCCGCATTATACGATAAACAAAACTGAAAATGTTTCCCGTATCTTTTCAAAACGTTTAAAAAATAATTTGCAACATCATAACCCAAAAAGCTGTACAATCCCGGCTCATCAGAATAAACGTTCCTGTATTGGCTCAAAAAATTTTTAACCGCTGCACTCTTATAATCTATATGACTGGTAGTTCCAAAATGACAATTTAAGTTTGCCATATATTCCACAGGAATATTCCGGTAATTTTCCCACGAACGCATTCCGTAAACTGATATTTTATAGCGGTCTTTTTGGTAGTTCAAACGGGTTACAATATCGGTAATAAATGCTTCATCGCCCGAAGGAATTAATACTACATTGTCCATTCCTATTGATAAGGCATCCATTACCCCGTCAATACCGCTTATTTTATAATTAATTTGTTTAAAAACTATTTCATCCACATCCTGATAAGAAGCATAAGATTTTACCAATCGATCTTTAAATAAATTAATAATCTTTTCTTCTTCAATCGTTGCGTTATGAACTACAATAATACTATGATTATAATTTCCTGCCAGATGTTTTGCAATAATCGCCACTTTGCTTTCAGTTGATGGGTTTGCCATAAAAACAAAGGGATTCGTTCGCACGATAGTATTTGATGCTACCGGAACAGGTGAAACGATATTTATTCGATGCTGTTTTGCAAAATCAGATGCTAAACTAAAATTCTTACTGTAAACAGGCCCGATAATAAGGTCGGCATCGGTTAGTTCAGGCTTTGCCAAAATATTTTGAACTTTATCTGTCCTGCCCTCTGTATCATACACATAAAATTCTACCGACAGTCCCATTTTTTTCATTCGTTCGGCAGCCAACAACATTCCTTGATACATCTCAAAGAATTTTTTTGAATTTTTATAAAAATTTCCGGTTTCCGCTACCGAAACACTATTATCGTTCAAATACAAGGGCAACATCAGAACCACTTTAAATTTCATGAAACTATTGTATTGAAAATTCTTACATGGAGTACTACCTTCTTCTTCAAAATACAACGGGTCCTTATCAAAATATTTGTAATCTTCAATATAGTTATGGTCAATAATCAAAGTTTCGTTTTTACTAAAGCTGTTTTTGGGTATTTTCAGTACCTGATTTATTTTTAAAGTGTTATTATAAGTCTCCGGATTTAATCTTTTAATACTTTCAATAGCCACATCATATTTCTGAGCTATTGAAAAGAGTGTTTCTTCAGGTTTTACCGTATGATAATAATAATCGCTTTGAAAATCGCCGGGAATGGAACTTTTTTTAGGAATTTTAACGATTTGACCAATTATCAAACTTCCGTTTTTTAATTGCGGATTGTATTTTACAATATCTTCTTTACTTACATGATATTTTTTTGTAAGATAATACAATGTTTCGTCAGGTTGTACGGTATGAAGGATAAATTCATTTTTTGTATTATCACCCTGCGTGTTATCAACAATAGTCTCTTCTTCGACAAAAGGAATTTTTAATTCCAAGCCGGTTTTTAATCCACCTTTTAATAATACCAAATTTTCAGTGATAATATCTTGTATCGGAACATTATAAGCATTGCTCAGGGCATATAAAGTTTGTCCGCGCTTTACTTTATGCAGATAATATTTTTTTCCGAGGATAAATATTATTTTATCCGATTTTTTTAATGTTCTGTTATTTTGAGCCAATGTTTGTGAACTGATTGAAGCAATCAGAAATAAAATAAGAAAGGATTTAATAAAAATTCTCATATTACGCTTATATAATTTTTACAAAGATACCGAAAAATAAAAGGCAAAATTAAAAAAGTGCTTAAGCAAACCAAAATAAATAATTTCAGACAAAAATAATTGAAAAAATAATTTTAGTTCTTACTTTTGTGTGATTTTTTAATAATAGTAAAAATGTATCCTGATTTGCATCAAACACTATCGAAGTTTGGTAAAGTTAGTAATGAAGAATTACAGGCTGTTGCCGATAAACTGCAGGTATTAAATTTAAAAAAAAATGATTTCTTTGTAAAAGAAGGCGACATTGCCAATTATGTAGCATTTGTTCGTTCAGGATATTTACGTATCTATTTTAATCATGAAGGCGAAGAAAGCACGCGCGATATTTCATCCATACATTCATTTGTAACGGCATTTGCTAGTTTTATAGCCAAAACACCATCGTTTGAAGTAGTAAGGGCAATAACCAATTGTGAATTATTAATTATCCATCGCGATGATTTAAACCGCTTGTATAAGCAATTTCCGGCACTTGGCTCAATAGGTCGCCGTATCATGGAAGAAATGTTTGTACGTATGCAAAAACGGATGTACTCCTTATTAACACTTAATGCCGAAACCCGTTACCGTAATTTACTTAAAGAAAAACCCGATTTTATACAAAACATACCTTTACAATTTATCGCTTCCTATTTGGGAATTACTTCACAATCGCTTAGCCGACTAAGAAGAAGTATTTTTGAGGATTAAGGAATTTAAGATATATATTTGTTGGTAATAGCTCAATTTAGCTATAAAACAGAAAGTAAATTTCGTACCCGGAATAGGACTCGAACCTACACGACCTTGCGGTCACTACACCCTGAATGTAGCGCGTCTACCAATTTCGCCATCCGGGCAAAAATGCGCTGCGAATTTAAGAATTTTCTTTTTATAATTCCAAAACATTGCTTGCTTAATTCTCGAAATTTTGTAAATTAGGCAAAAAATTTATCCTTTTTTATGATACGCTACAAAGTAAAAAACAAAATCGCAACCATAACGCTTAACCGTCCGGAAAAAAGAAATGCACTAAACGATGAAATGGTTAATGAATTAACAAGTTTGCTAAAAAAGGCGGAACAAGACAGTGAAGTAAAAGTAATCGTTTTAAAAGCTGCCGGTGAAGCTTTTTGTGCAGGTGCAGATTTAGCATATCTGAAAAAATTGAACAATTACAGCTATCAAGAAAATCTCGAAGACTCCACACAACTAAAAAATATGTTTCTGCAAATTTACAGCATGCCCAAAGTGGTAATTGCACAAGTTGAAGGTCATGCTATTGCGGGAGGGGCAGGTTTAGCAACGGTTTGTGATATTGTTTTTTCTGTTCCCGAAGCCAAATTTGGTTTTACCGAAGTTAAAATCGGTTTTGTACCGGCAATTGTAAGTATTTTCGCCATCCGGAAATTCGGTGAAAGCAAAACAAAAGAGTTACTCTTAACCGGAGATTTAATTAATGCGCAAGAAGCACAAAAAATAGGTTTGGTAAATTTTATTTCTGATGCTGAAAATATAAAAAAAGACGTATTGAAATTTGCTGAAAATTTAATATCAAAAACATCGGCAAATTCTTTGGCTTTGACAAAAAATCTCATTAATCAAATTCAAAATATAAAATTAGAAGATGCTTTGAATTTTGCTGCCGAATTAAATGCAAAAGCCAGAGAAAGTGAGGATTGCAAAAAAGGTGTTTCAGCTTTTTTAAATAAAGAAAAAATTAATTGGGAATAAAATAATTTGTAAAAAATGAAAACAATAGCTTAAACCTAAATTGAGCGATTAGGTACAAAAAGAAATGCCAAGACATTGAGATTAAAAAGTTTAGCAAAAAAGTAAGAATACCCTTTGGTATTTGAGTCTTTTT
>Ga0256840_1004103_pt1 | contig 11160 bp, 12 predicted proteins | sample 355202metaG_FD_185969 | JGI IMG/M metagenome (GOLD analysis project Ga0256840, IMG submission 185969) | Hydrothermal vent microbial communities from Mid Atlantic Ridge, Atlantic Ocean - 355-202 | ecosystem: Environmental > Aquatic > Marine > Hydrothermal vents | place: Atlantic Ocean: Mid...
GTAGCGGCTTTTGTGCGTTGTGAAGCGGACGTAGGGCGTACTGGGGCTTATCCAATTCGCTCCGTATGTGAATGAATATTTGGCGACAGGAGTCCCAAGTATTTCATGAGGTAGGATGGCGCGCCTATGTGTATTATGCTTAACCCATCACTCGCCCAACTCAACAAACTCAGTTTTTTCAGCGACACGCATGATATACGGTATAATTATCGGCTAAGTTGGGCTTAATTTCATATATCATCTTGATTGCTGGATTTACTATCCTTTTTATAGGCTACTTCCTAAGTTTGCTAGCAATTTAATATTCTCGGAGACATCATTCATGCGTTTTTTAATTTCCTACCCGCAAACAAACTGGGATTATGCCAAGTTCCGTTTAAACCGCATTATCAGAGGGAAAGATAAATCAAATGATGTGTTTACCGGGTCACCTGGCGGTAAAATCCAATTATTAGAGCAGCTTGAACCTTTGGGCAAATTTCGCTTATTGGATGAGATTTATCCTACTAAACCTTTTGGTATGGAATATGTCGCCGGTGAAGGGCTTTATTTTATTACTGGCTTACCGTGTTGTATTGATGGGCAAGCAGGTGATGAACATATTCTGAGATTAAACGATCAAGGCGAAATTGATCTCGTTATCAAACACCCATTATTTTCACAAATGCGCTCTCTACGCAGGACTAAAAACGGCATATTAGTCACTTCTAGCGGCATTGATGCCATCTTAGAAGTCAATTTACAAGGTGAAATCATCTGGGATTGGTTCGGTACTGAACAAGGTTATTCAACTCGTTACGGCGGAGGCGAACGCACTATTGACCGTGACTTTGACCACCGTACACTTTGTTATTCAGGGAAATTACAAACCACACATTTGAACTCAGCCATCGTTGATCCGTATGACGAAAGCAAAATCCTGACCATTCTTTTCTATCAAGGCAAAGTCGCTCGTATAGATAGAGAAACACTGCAATTAGAACATGTCATTAATAATTTGAATGGCGCACATCATATTCGCCCTCACTCAAAAGGTTATATGCTCTCTAATTCACGCAAAGGTGAAACGCATATTTATGACCATAACTTCCAATTGCTAGAAATTATCGATGGGACTAATTCCTTATTTCCTGTCAAATGGGTACAAGATACAGTAGAGCAACCTTCGGGCTCGCACCTAATCGCTGACTGTAATACGTTTAATTTACGTGAACGCACAGCAGATGGCAAAGAACGTAAATTTAATACCCAAATGCCTAACCGCATTTTCCAAATCGAGCCGGTAAGTAATGATTTTTCTTTTAACCAACAAGCCCATTCGCACTTTACAAAAAACTAATTAATGAAACGTTATTTACTCTCTCTTTGTGCGATTATTTTTCTTTCATCCCCTGTTCAGGCAGAAGAGTTCACGCCCTCTTATACTGAATGGCAAAGAACGGCACAAACCCCCTTAAGCCCTAATTTTAGATTACCACTTGAATACAATTTTTATGGCAATGCGCCTGCTGGCAATGTAAATGTCCTAAGCTTTGCCCCCATTATGCCAATCAAATTTGATGGCTGGAATATTATTAACCAACTAACTTTGAGTGTCATGTGGACCCCCGGAGATATTACTGGCATTAAAGGCTTACCTGAGCCGTATACTGGCGATGGTCATGGCGGTAGTGACGGCTACGCGGCAGGCTTAGCTGACACCGATTTTACCAGTTATTTTTCCTCGACTATAGGTAAGGATTTTACTTATGGTTTTGGACCAACGTTCACATTCCCAACCGATGAACCTACGCGTGAATTAGGCAGTGGTAAATTCAGCATGGGGCCTGCATTAATGCTGGTTTATCAACCAAAGCAATGGACTTTAAGCTTAGAAATACAGCAAATCTGGTCAGTATTTGGCAGTTCAGAGCGAGAAGAGGTCAGTCAAATGATCGTTCAACCGTCTATTTACTATAACTTACCGCAAGGCTGGTATTTACTTTCAGACCTGCAAATGGTGGCTAACTGGCGATCTAACTCAGAACAACGCTGGACAGTCCCTATTGGTGCAGGCGTGGGGAAATTATTTAAAATTGGTGAGAATGCGATTAATAGTCGCTTAGGTGGCTATTATAACCCTATAACGCCCGATGCAGGACCAACTTGGTCAATAAATTTCTCTGTGGAATTTATTTTTGGCAATTAACATAAGGTCCCATTACCCACAGATATCGAAGTATTACGAGCCCTATACGGGCTTTGATAACAGATATTTTCAGATCGATGACATTAACGCTGCAAATTGCTTTGGTGCAGAAATTAATATTACCTGAGTTCGTATAATAAATATCCTTAATCTCCCTACGGGCTAGAGACTAAACCATGGTAATATAAGCAAATATTAATTATTGCTTCTATCTGCCAATACTGCACCGCTTGATTTTGGGACATAAAGAAACATAACCATTCACAGACCCTCATAAAAATATCGTCATTCCCGAAGTATTTAATCGAGAATCTGTTTGAGGATATAGGTCCCTGCTAGAAATGCGCCAGAATAACAAGGTATTTTGATGTTTTCTAGGGAGATATGAACGGTCATGAAGAAATGGTCTAAGACATTATTTTTAATTGATTAATCATCTTGTTATTTTATCGCTTATTTCAAGAATGCTGTACTAGTCAAAAACTCACAGCCTTAATATGCAGTAAAATTTCTCCACGTTAAACCAAGAGCAATCATCTGATTACTGCAATACAATGGATTCCTGATAAAAAACTTCAGGAATAATATTATTGTCGGTCACGAGCTAACGCCAGCCAATATATTGCTTTGTATAAGTAAATCCTCATACCCATTAGATATACCTACTATGCCTAATAAAGTTTTCTATTACCGCCTTATTCCCGTTATTATCACCTTGATTGCTTTAGCTATTTGGTTACAACCCGCGTTCTTTCAACGCACTGCAGGCATTAATTTACCTGATGGGCAGCTGCCACAACTAAGTAAACCTTTTGTTGTCACTAAACCTTGCCTTGATGAACACCCTGAATGGCGAGCAGCACAAACAATTGATGCGGTTACTATGGCAGAGTCTTTATTATGCGAACCTGATAACCCATATAATATCGCCGCCTCAGTTAAAGGTATGAATAATATCTCTATGCGCACTTTAATGAACACACATATGGCAGAGGATGCGCTGATTAAATCGGATGATTTAGATGGTGATGGAGACCCTGATATAATCCGTATTAAATTGGAAGTTTTAGAGCTCAATGGTGCAACACCCGACAGCCCTAATGTCTTTCCAACTTATGATATTGCCCCAGGTATACAACCTGGCATGTGGGCTTTCTCTCCTAAATTGCGCGGCATGAGCGTGAAAAATTTTCGTTCAAATAAAGCCAATGCCATTTTACGAGCCCCCTCACCTGTCATCCGAATTGAGCAAGGCGATAAAGTTTATATTACTTTAGAAAATACCCACTACTTCCCGCATACCCTACATTTTCATGGCGTCGACCATACATTCCAGACGCTAAATGGAGGAGATAATGATGGCGTACCCATCACAGGTGAAAAACCGGTGATGCCCGGTGCTATACGTACTTATGAATTACAACCACGCCATGCTGGTACAATGCTTTATCATTGCCATGTGCAAACCGACAAGCATTTACTCATGGGTTTAAATGGTATGTTTGTGGTTGAAGAGAACCGGCCTAACAACTGGGTGCAGACTTTTAATATTGGCGCAGGACAGGTACGTTATTCCTCCGTGGCTATTAAAGAAAAATATGACCGAGAATATGATTTACACTACCAATCAATTGATAAAAATTTAGCAAAAACCATCCAAGAATCTAACGATATTAGAGAAATTTCCAAACAAATGCACCGCGTTTATAATATGAGTGAATCCAATGAAAATTACTTTATGCTAAATGGCCACTCCTTCCCCTACACACTGCGAGACTCACTCATTATTGCCAAGCCTAATGAGAGTATTAAATTACGCCTACTCAATACCCAGCATAGTGGTATTGCCGTCCATATACACGGACATAAAGCAACAATCACTGATTATGATGGTGTTACACAAAACCCAGCAGCACAAATTACTCGTGATGTCTACAATTTATCAGCGGCACAACGTATAGACCTCCACTTACAAACCACGAATGATGGTCTACATAGCTATGGCGAGGGAATTTGGTTATTTCATGATCATGTAGAAACAGGCGTGGCCAATGATGGTATAAGTCCTGGCGGAAATATGGCTCTCATGGTTTACGAAAGTATGTTAAACCCTAATGGTATACCCATGATACGTAAAGATGCCTTAGATGATGTACTGACTAACAGTTACCAAAACAAAGAAAAACCGCAATGGGGGAAAAAAGATCCCGGCATGCTAGCACCTGATTATGTTCATCTTATTTTATGGGGATTATTAGTCGGGCTCATTTTTGGCTTACTCATATTTATTATTCGCGGTCTGAGTAAGGCAGGTTAATATGAAAACTCTATTACTTTTAATTTTATTACTAAGCTCTACAGCGACCTTTTCAGCGATGAATCACGGCGGAATGATTATGGATGAATCAGGGATGATTATGAATCATAACCCCGATAAATTACCTAAAGACTGCAAGGAAATATCAAAAGATGTTGATATTACTATTCGTGGAGGACATAAATTTGTTAAAGGCTTTAATGGCAAAATGTTCACCTATGATAAACGTGACTGGCAAGTACCTGCTTGTGCTCGAGTCAATGTCACCTTTATAAATGAAGATGATATTCGCCATCAATTTATGCTTCATGGGCTGCCTGGTTATCTGTACCCTAAAGGTATGTTCACGATTGAACTCTACGGTAAAGGACAAAAAACTGGCTCATTTATCGTGCCCTCTCGCGACTATACTTATTATATTCACTGCGAAGTATCAACCCATACCGAAAAAGGTATGAAAGCACAGTTAAAAGTCGGCGAAGGCAGTGGTGACTTAGATAGTATTTTAGGCTTAACTGTACCGCTGACACCGGATTATTATCCAATTCATAATGACCGTTTTACTTGGGCTGCCTTAGCTTTTAGCATTATTCTTGGCGCATTATCAATCAGATGGCTAAACAATATTCTAGCTAGAAAAATGAAAAAAACCTCAAAACCAACGTAAGGCCGAATTTAATTCACAAGTCTACTCTTACCTGAACTTACAGACGAAAGCTCAGTCGTACTGAACCAAGCCGATATTTCCCCAGTAGGTCGCTTAGTTGTAGTAAAATCTCTAATATATTATTAAAGAGGCTTAACATGATTGGAAAAATTAAAAGTTACGATGCAGACACACAAACAGGCGTCATTCAATGCGATGAAATTTATTACGGTTTTCATATTGACGACTGGAGCGAAACTGAAGAACCCCGTATTGATTCTGATGTGCTTTTTGAAGGCGAGGGCGATACCGCTAGCATGGTCACTTTAATCGGCAGCTATCTACAACATAAAGAGGCGGTTAAATCACGTAAACTGGCTATTTTCTTAGCAATGTTTCCTTTAACAGGCTTATTTGGCGGGCACCGTTGGTACCTAGGCTTTTATAAAATCGCCATGATCCAACTAACAGTTACTGCTTTTACTTTAGGTACTGGCTATTTATGGCCTTTTGTCGAAGGCATTTTATTAATCGCCGGTAGAATAGATAAAGATCAAGAAGGCCGCCCTTTAAAGTAAATCCACCTGAGTGTCACGGGCTTTTGCCCGTGCCCAATCACTAAAACTTCCCTCTTTCATGTTTGCCTCATTTGCACTTGCTTTACAATTTTTAACGCGCTTTCCACTCAATATTAAGACTGAATTCTCTAATAAACGCCTGGGGCAATCTGTGCTGTTTTATCCAATTATCGGTTTATTAATTGGTTGCTTTCTTGCCGTACTTGCTTATTTCTTACCACCTCATGCAATAACACTCAATGCTGCTCTGATTTTAACGCTTTGGGTATTGATAACCGGTGGCTTACATTTAGATGGATTAGCAGATTGTAGTGATGCTTGGGCGGGCGGTTTAGGTGACAAAACGCGCAGTTTAGCAATCATGAAAGACCCAGCTGCTGGCCCTATTGCCGTTATCATTTTAATTTTGCTATTACTATTAAAATGGAGCGCATTACAACAACTACTTAGCTCGAAGCAAGTTCTTCTACCACTTTTAGTCGCACCCTTTTTAGCACGCCTAAGTATCTTAATATTAATGCTTAGCACGCCCTATATCCGAGAAAATGGTTTAGGTAGCGCTATGCAACAGCACTTACCAAAACAGCTTGCGTTAATCATTACCACCATTGCATTGACTGCGTGTGCTTGGCTGTTCTCAATTTATATTGTCCTGAGCATATTATTTATTATCGCTGGGATACGATATTTAGCCTTACAACGCATACAAGGTATAACAGGCGATGTCTATGGTGCTAGTGTAGAAATCATTGAAGCCGCTGTGTTAATTAATTGGGTATTATTCTATGGATAAACATAAATTTTCTAAAGCTGAAATTGCAGGCGTATATCGTGCCATAGCCGAACGCCGAGATATGCGCCACTTTATTAATAAACCTATTCCTGCTGAAACCCTAACTAAATTACTCCAAGCAGCTCATCAAGCAGGGAGTGTCGGCTTAATGCAACCGTGGCATTTTATTCACATCACCTCTAACATATTACGTCAGTCTATTTATCAATTAGTCGAAATTGAACGCCAATTAACAGCCCAGGCCCTAGGCGAACGCAAAGATGAATTTATGAAACTGAAAGTTGAAGGCGTTTTAGAGTGCGCTGAACTGTTAGTTGTCGCCTTGCCAAATAACCGTGAACAACATATTTTTGGTCGCCGCACTTTACCCGAAATGGATCTAGCTTCCGCCTCTTGTGCCATACAAAATATTTGGCTCGCTGCACGTGCAGAAGGATTAGGTATGGGCTGGGTATCTTTATTTGATCCTAACAAATTATCTACCTTGCTAAAAATGCCCCAAGGCAGCCAGCCGATCGCTATATTATGCTTAGGTCATGTAGAAGAATTTTATAGTAAACCCATGCTAGAACTAGAGAACTGGACAAAAGGGCGTGCTTTAGAAGAATTTGTGAGTGAAAATAGCTGGGGATCTGATACCTAAAATTGTAGGGCAGACTAAAAGTCCGCCTTACATAATAGTATTTGGCTTAACGGCGGAAGAACAAATGCACAAATGTACATTTTAATGTCATATCATTAGCATCTAATGCGACGACTTTACAGCTCTCCATTTTTGAACGCCCCACCGTTTTTTGCTTCTTAATAACACCATCTTCAACTGCATATTTTAAATCAATGACTAATGTCTTAGTTCGACCAAAACGGTCTTCTGATTCAGTATGTAAAACACCATCTTTTCTAAAATCCCACTTAGAAAATAACTGTACTTTCTCTTTGTCCAATCCTATCGCCTCAGCATATAAATTCCATTTACCTAAAATTTTAGAATCATCTTCTAGTTTAACTTCAGCATTCGCTGCAACTGAAAATAAAAATGTTGCCCCGACTAGTAAGCCATGTATCAATTTCATTACGAGTTCCTCTTTATAATTATTATTTAATATACCTAGTTCTGATTGTATCATGCTAAATAAAATATTAACTCGCAGATACAAGCTTACATTTCATAGGGTTAGAATACAGCCCTATGCCTTAGCAATAATTGTTTAAACGCATTAGGGTCTTTATCTTGCGTTATCTCTCCAGCTCTTGCTTTAAATCTATGCTCCAGCCGAGACAACCAAAAACGCAAGCTAGCTCGTCTTAAAAAAACCGGTAATAAACGTTCTTCATCTGCCGAAAAAACACGTACCGATTGATATGCTTGCAAAAAAGCTTGTTGTTTTTCTTGATCAAAGCGACCTTGCTCATTAATACACCAATCATTCAAAGCCACGGCAACATCTAAAATAAAACAATCACAACAAGCAGCATAAAAATCTAACAACCCCGTAACAGTGTCGCCGACAAATAAAACATTGTCTTTAAATAAGTCTGCATGAATAAGACCTTGTGCTAAATGCCCCGTTTCTTGACTAAATTGGTAAGCAAGCTCATCTGTTAATAAAGCTAAATCTTGCGTAGATAAATGCCTTGCTATTTGTTGCCTACTAACCTGCAAATCAATAAGAGACCGAGGGTTTGTCTTAACAAACTGTATGCTAGGGCTACTTAAATGTAAGCGCGCCAAAGCAACTGCAATTGACCGGCATTGATTAAGCGTAGTAATAGCAACAGACTCACCCAGTAAACACTTAAATAAAGCAGCAGGTTTATTAGACAAAACTCTTAAAGTTTGTTGCTTAGAGTCGACTAGTGGACAAGGGTAATAATCTGCTGTCTCGCTTAACTGTTGCATTAAGCACAAATACTCACTGACTTCATGCGCCTTCAAGTGTTCGTACACCGTTAAAACAAAATCGCCTTGTACTGTCTCTAATAAATAATTGGTATTTTCTATGCCAGCACTAATACCCGAAAACTGCTTAAGAGAAGTAAGCCCATAAGAACCAATGAACTGCGCAATTTGAACCTGACTAAGTGAAGTATAAACTGACAATGCTTACCAACTAAAAATAGTCCATTGGTTGATTTTCAATTTATCATCTAAATCGCTAGCCATTACTTCCTCCATTTCTCCATCGCCATCAGGGTCAATAAAATAATAGGCAGGCCCCACATCTGGAATAATCTTTATTTTATAAATTTTCCCATTAACACTGTACTCGTGAATTGTTTTTTTACCTTTTCGAGTAATAGTAATATCCGCATCCATCGGCTCTCCATCTTCTACAGGCATTGGCATCTCTGGCACTTCAATCATTTCTGTCGTTTCAACAGGCTCTTCTGCAATAATAACTGAGCTAGAAAATAAGGCTAAACACAACAAAAGGGAACGATACATAAGTGATTGCTCTAAGTGTAGAATGTAGGAAACTGGCCTTATTATACGCTCACCCGCCTCTTTTGCCGATAAAATTACACGCTATCAATTAACTAAAATTAAGGTATAGTTTAGCTCTAAACACTACAATAATAATGCACTATTATTACTAACTCATAGTAAATAAGAGGCCTATATGGATATTATTTCCCCCCAAAATAAACTGACAAACCGTAGACGTGCATTCCGTATTTATGAACCGGTTGACTTGTTTTACCAGAAGGTCAACAAGCAGGGAGAAAATGGCACGCATTTTGACTTGCCTGAGTCTTTACCAGACACTAAAAACACTGACGATGTAAAATCTATAGCAGACCAGCCACTCCCCACATCAAAGGTCCATGAAAATGATGCTTTAAATATTAACATCAGTAACAGTGGAGCATCTTTTACCTGTAAAGAGAAATTAAAACCTGGCGACTCTTTAATTCTTAGAATACTGCTATTATCCAACATGACGGTAGTCACAGTAAGCTGCAAAGTGATCTATTGTAAAAACAGCAACCCCTTTGAAAAAGACCGCTACCCTTATTTAATTGGTGTTTGTTTTGTTAATATCAGTCCAGAAGACACTGAACTACTCAATAAATATATCAATAAAAAACGCCGACAACAATTTGCATTCAATAGCTTATTAGCCACTCTTCTTATTACAGCCTTTGTATTCCCTGAAATAATATTTGATTTTTTTATAGGCCTATTTAACCTTCTTATTGAATATTTTACAGAAGCAATACATTTGCTGTTTGAACTTATTGAATATAACTTAGATCATCTGATTGAATTTCTTTTCCATACCAATGTACACAACACACAAGTCATTGTTTTTTACATTATCTTAGTTCTTGGTTTATTGGGGTTATATGCCCTCACACGTGTGGCCGCATCATTTTGTATTAAACAGTGGCACAACTACCGTATATTTATGCACCGTAAAAAATCAAGTTTTTTGTATTGCTGGCGGGGAAAGCCTTTAATACATAAAATCGGAATCATCAGTGCAGTAATTATTGCTAGCGCTTGCTATGTTATGTTTTTTATTTAATATAAGATACCGCTTTACACAAACAAACCAGCCTGGGAGAGGGAGAGGTTCAAATGTCCAAAGTCAGAGACAAGAGCCGGCAAGGGATAAAGTTTAATTCCGTGCTCATCCCTCCTTACCTGAAACGAACGGAAAGTATTGAAGAATTATTGCCGGCACTCTATTTGAAAGGAATATCGACCGGCGACTTTTCAGACGCGCTGAAATCAATATTGGGAAAAAATGCCAAGGGTTTGTCGGCAGGCACGATAAGTCGTTTGAAACAGCAAGTGATGTTTTTAGATTGAAATTTATATGCGGTTGTCCTGCCTTTATATCAGCATTCACATTAAGATGCTTGTTAGTCTATAATAGGTTTATTATTTAAAGTAATACATTATTTGAATGACGCGGGCTTTAAGTCTCTACACTTAGTGAGCTATTTAAATTTTTCATAGTTCTTGTAGACAAAATTTACTGGTCCCACAGATAGTATTAACGAATAGCTCAATTGCTAAGCAAAAAAGAGGAGTTAATTCTCATTTATGTTGACTAAAAATACCGAAGTTACTGGACTAAAGGCAAGTCCCCCCTATACGAGAAAAACCCTTTAGAGCGACAGCAGAGTATGCCCCCTGAGAAAGTTTATATTGTGCTTCAAAACTAAAAATCAAGAACATCAAACCCTTGTTTTCTTTAGCTTACTCCAGGATACATTTAAAATGCTTATCCTGCCTCACTCTTTTACTTATATCTTTTTACCTCTATGTCTCCTTATTCCATTATTTTAGATTCCCCCCTTCTCCTCAGCCTACTCGCTGGAGTAGTAGGCTTATTAGTCGGTAGTTTTCTTAATGTTGTTATTTATCGTCTGCCGGTAATGATGCAACAAGGCTGGAAACAAGAATGTCAGGAGTTTCTTGAACTACCTATTGATGTACCTACCGAACCTTTTAATTTATCGCTACCCGCTTCACATTGCCCTAAATGTAAATCAGGCATCAAGGCTTACCAAAACATTCCCGTCTTTAGTTACTTATTTTTACGCGGTAAGTGTGCTAATTGTGGCGTGTCTATTTCTGCACGCTATCCTTTTATTGAAGCATTAACTGGCATACTGTCCACTATC
>Ga0256840_1004104_pt1 | contig 11159 bp, 10 predicted proteins | sample 355202metaG_FD_185969 | JGI IMG/M metagenome (GOLD analysis project Ga0256840, IMG submission 185969) | Hydrothermal vent microbial communities from Mid Atlantic Ridge, Atlantic Ocean - 355-202 | ecosystem: Environmental > Aquatic > Marine > Hydrothermal vents | place: Atlantic Ocean: Mid...
CTCAACTTTCGCACATAGATTCTAATCAAAAATCCATTTACGAAAGCCCATAAACAGGCACTTTTACGTACAATTAGTTACCACACACATTGACTAAAGGAGCCTGTTTTATGGAACTTGACAAGTATATCGAATCTGCGCTAAAAGGTGTATTGAAAAATCCGATCGTATCGCTGCTTCGTGAGATTGGTATCGCTTCCATTTTGAAACAGTCAAATTTTACGAAACGCAGTGTCGGGGTGGCACCCTATCTGATACTGCTGCATTTTGTCTATATGCTTGTCATACATAAACGCCAGTCAGCCTTTATCAAACAGAGCGATGATGCCTTTGGAAAAGATGTCTATTATCGCTTTTTAAAACAGAGACGCTTCAACTGGCGTAAACTGCTGCAGCGAAGTGCTTTGAGATTGATAGAAAAGATCGAACCGCTCCATGGTGTTGGCGAACAGCGCGTGTTGATTATCGACGATACGGTCGAACCCAAGTGCGGCAAGAAGATCGAGGGAAGCTGCAAATATATCTGGAGCAATAAAGAGAAGCGTACTGTAGGCGGACTCAATATCGTTTCACTCAGCTATGCTGACAGCCATTCGACATTTCAGCTGGACTTTGCTCTGCGTATGAATAAAAGCCGATACAAGGCACTTGAGGAATATACACAAACATTGCATCACCGCAGTAATGCCTATCAAAGAAGAGAAGAGGGGCTCAAAGGTAAAAATACCTTGGCGCTTGAAATGGTGGAGCGTGCCCTAAATACAGGTGTTATGGCGGATTACCTCTTGGTTGACAGCTGGTATGCTAAACCGGAGTTCATCATCAAAGCCAAAGAGATAGGGATCGATACGGTTGCTCGTTTACCGAACAATCCGAAACTGTGGCACTTCAAAGGCAAATATAAAAGCTTGCAGGCGCTCTATGACCACTATCATACAATACGGCATATCAAACACGGTCGCTACGGAAAGGTGCAGTACCGCTATTTTGACATGATCGCGGAGCATCATAGCCTTGGTAGGGTGAAATTGCTCTTTTTACATACCTCCAAAAAACTGCTGATCTTCATCAGTACCGATCTTTCCCTTTCGGGCAAAGAGATCCTCGATACCTATAAAAAACGTTGGAATATCGAACAGGGTTATAAGGATCTTAGAGAACACTTCGGTTTGGGGAAAGAGGAGAACCGACTCTATGAAGCGATTATCGCCCGTATCACGCTTTCTATGCTCACCTACGACCTTGTCAGCACCATCAACCGACTCCATCATGAACCGAAGACCTTGGGAGAACTCTTCAGGGATCTGGAGTGTGAACTTGAAGCACTGGCTATTTCGATGCAACTCTTTCTTGAAATCCTCACAAAAATCTCACAAGTTGAAAATATTGTCAAGGAGAATAAGGATATACTTCAGATTATCGTACTACTCAGGGCTTACACGCAGAAAGAACTTGGATTTATGTGCGAAAGTTGAGTTTTTTACAAAAACTTAGCATAATCAAATTACATTTTAAATTCAAAGAAGGGTTAAATTAGTACCATGTTAGTCCTACAAGATAACCCACTAGTAGTCTTTGTAATAATTCTATTATTTAGTATACTTAATCCTAAATAATTGGATTATCTATCTAATATTATATGTTTATAGTATAATATTATCTATGAAAACAATTGAGATTAAAAATATTTTGTCGTTGTCGATTTTTTCACATGAGATGCTTTATGCACTGCTTGAAAAATCAGTAAGAAATGTTAATGATAAAATTTCAAACCTTGTCAAAAACGGTGAGCTTGTACGGTTAAAAAAAGGTTTTTATACTTTTCCCAAAGAATATCTTACTAAGCCGATAGATCTCATTAGTGTTGCAAATACTCTTTATGCCCCATCGTATGTGTCTTTCGATTATGCTCTTGGTTACTACGGAATGATACCTGAACAGGTAAGCGAGATTACCTCTGCAACAAGTAAAAATGGAAAACTTTTTGAAACTCCTATTGGAAGATTTAGCTATAAAAAAGTGCCTCTAAAAGCATACTCTTTAGGAATTGACTGGATCTATGATGAAAGTGATGGAGGGAGATTTATAGCAACTCCAGAAAAAGCTTTGTGTGATAAGGTACGATATGATAGAGGTATTGGTACTCTTACTCAAAACGGGATGGTGGAATATCTAAAATATGATCTGCGGTTGGAGATGACTAAGCCATTAGATGTAGACCTTATTGAAGAGATAGCCACTACATATAGATCACGAAATTTAAAAACTCTTTCTCAAATAATTAAAAAAGGGAAAATATGACGCATCCAGCACTTATAAAAATGCTTGAAAGATATGATTTAACGAATTCTAATGCAAGTTTCGATGCTTTAAGGGAAATATTGCAAGAGATAGTATTATTAGCTCTTTATGATGCTGGATTTTTTAAGCACGCTGCTTTTTATGGTGGAACAGCTCTTAGAATACTATATAATCTTCCAAGATTTTCAGAAGATTTGGATTTTTCCCTTCTTGAGTTAAACCCCGAATTTAATTTTAAGCCTTACGAGAAAAGTATTATTTCCACTTTAAAGTCTTTTGGTTTTGATGTGACAATAGAGATAAAAGATAAAAACAATATTAGTGACATAGCTTCGGCTTTTGTCAAAGGAAACACCATTAATCATCTCATAAATATAAATGCTCCAAAAGATATAACACGTAAAATTTATAGAGATCAAACTGTAAAGATAAAACTTGAAGTAGATACTAATCCACCTTTAGACTTTGAAACTGAAAATATGATACGATTGACACCACGACCGTTTTCTATAAATGCTTTTACTTTGCCAAATTTATTTGCTGGAAAAATGCACGCTATTTTATGTCGTGCTTGGAGCACAAGACCAAAAGGGCGTGATTGGTATGACCTTGTTTGGTACATAGCAAACAGTGTTGAGTTAGACACAAAACATTTAAAACAAAGGCTATCTCAAAGCTGTAAATACTTGGAAGTAAATGAGATAAATATACCAGATGAGCTTACAAAACAAACTGTTAAAGAGCTTCTTTTGCAAAGAATAGAAAGTCTTGATGTAGCAAAAGCAAAAAAAGATATACAACCGTTCATAAAAGACAAAAAAGAGATAGAACTTTGGTCAAAAGAGTTTTTTGTTGCAATAGTTGAAAATATAAAAATCAAAGGAGGATAAAAACCAATGAAACGCAACCAATTATTTATCAAGTATTTTTCAGGAGAAAATATGATATTTAACCTTATTTTAGGCGCATTTACCTTAATCATCACAATTATTGCCATTGGTGTCACGTGCGGTGCTAAAATAGGCCAATAAACAGCAATATAGTACATTTGTCTCATGATGGAGTGTTCGAGTCACTCATGACCCACCACCATACAATATAACCTGTAACCTTTTCGTAAGCAAACGGTTTTCTTAGTGTAACCATTACTCTTTAGAATATGCCATCTTAAATTTATGAGGGTAACAGTATGAAAAGAGCATGGGGTTTTTCATTGGCGGCAGTGGCTGCATTAAGTATTATGGGGTGCAGCAGTGACGGTAGCGGCGAGAACAATGGCACGCAGGCAGTCTCTTTGGCATTTTCAGAAGTTTCGGTACCGGTGAGTGATGCACAAAAGCGAGCGGTACGGGCATCAAATAAAGTAACCATCGATACGAAAGAGTATGCCATCGGGTATCATACCATTTTGCGAAGCGGTGACACTGCGGGTTCGGGTACCTTTGGACGTATTTACGACAAACAGGGAACGCCCGTTACCGAAGCGGACGGATCGCAACAGATTAGCAACAGCAATGACTTTTCATCACTGCTGCCTTTTGGCAATCAGCTTTTTATGATCTCTCACTTTGAGTCCAGACCCGCGGCAATGTACATTACCGAGTTAAGCCAAAACAGGAGTACGGGTGCCTTAACGCCGAAGTGGACGAAAAATATTGACTTTTCGGCATTCAACGGCTTATGGGTTCCGTGTGCAGGCTCGGTAACACCGTGGGGAACGCACCTTGGCAGTGAAGAGTATCCGCCCGATGCGAGCAAGGTTGATGAAAACGGAAGCATCGACTCGTATTACAACCCGATGGCAGCGTATGTCGGCGGTGATCTTAAAGCACTCAATCCATACGACTACGGATGGACACCCGAAGTTACCGTTCTCAACAGTAACGGTGATGTGAGCGTTGTAAAGCACTATGCTTTGGGGCGATTCGCGCATGAACTGGCGTATGTGATGCCCGATGAAAAGACGGTCTATCTTTCTGACGACGGCACTAACGGTGTTTTTTACAAGTTTGTAGCAGATAAAGCGGGCGATCTCTCTTCGGGTGTGCTGTATGCGGCAAAATGGCATCAGGTCAATGCGGCAAACGGAGGTTCCGCTACGATTGAGTGGGTCAATCTGGGTCATGCGAGCAATGGTGAAATTGAGAGTGCTTTAAAGAGTAACGTGAAATTTAATGATATTTTTGAAGTGGCGCAACGAGATGCCAACAACAACTGTCCAAGCGGATTTAGCCCGACGAACTGGGCGTATGTGAATGAGTGTCTTAAAATCAAAACGGGTATGGAGCGCATTGCTTCACGTCTGGAGAGTGGACGTTATGCCGGTATGAAAGGAGCGACAACCGAATTTGCCAAAATGGAGGGTATTACCTACAATCCGCAAAAGCATGAGATGTACATGGCGTTGAGTCGTATTGAAAAAGGGATGGAAGACAATCAAAAACGCGGTGAGTCGAACAGCAAGTATGATCGAGGCGGTCCAAACGACATTAAACTTCCATGGAACCATTGCGGTACCGTCTTTGCAATGACACTGGATGGCTACAATGTTACAACCATGAAGGGGTTGGTCTCGGGCATACCGATGGATGAGGACGCATCGGGAAATACATGTAAATTAGACGGCATCTCCATGCCCGATAATCTAACCTTTATTCCCAATACCGATACGCTTATTATTGGAGAAGATACCAGCTATCATCAAAACGATATGATCTGGGCATACAATCTTAGTAGCAAAAAACTGACACGCATTCAGACAACACCGTACGGCAGTGAGACGACGTCCCCGTATTATTATCCCGATATTAACGGGTTTGGATACCTCATGAGTGTTGTCCAGCACCCTTTTGGTGAAAGCGATGAAGACCAACTGCTTAATCCGGATGAAAAACGGGCCTATACCGGTTATATCGGGCCGTTTCCCGTCATTAAATAAACCGGTGCGTCAACTGTTTTTACAAGGAAGTAGGTAATGAGAACGGAAGTTATTCTGTCGTGGGTCATGTTTTTGTTGTCACTGGTACTGGTGGCTTGCACGCACAATGACATAGTGGGTGATGGCGTTAGCGTTGATATTAAAAACCGTTCTCTTTACAATGAAGCGGCGTATGTTCCGAGTCAGTGTTATACGAAAACGGAAGATACCGACGGCCGTATTCACAACCCCTGTTTTACATGCCATATTGATGCCGTAATCCCCAACTATATGGATGATTGGGATCTGCAAAGAGGCTATACGTTTCGTGAGTATGCGCGTACGAACCGTTGGAGCAATCTGTTTAAAGACCGAAGGAACGCTGTGTCGGCTATTAGCGATGCTGAGATCACTGAGTACATTCGAACCGACAATTACATCACGCCAGAGGGGCAACTGCTATTGGCATCAACGCTGAAACAACTGCCGCAAGCATGGGATATTGACGGCGACGGCGTATGGAACGGCTACATTCCCGATTGCTATTATGATTTTGACAATGAGGGTTTTGATCGTGATGCCAACGGCAAAGATACCGGCTGGAGAGCTTTTGGGTATTATCCGCTACCGGGGACATTTTGGCCGACCAACGGTTCGACCGATGATGTGCTTATACGCCTTCCGAAAGATTTTAGAATGCTTCGTGAAGGAGTCTTTGATCGTGAGACCTATAAAGTCAACTTGCTGATTATCGAGTCGCTGATTAAACAAAAAACTATTGAATCGTTTGCCATAGATGAAACGCGCTACGGTGTAGACCTTGACAAAGACGGACAGCTTGCGACGGCTGAGGAGATTGTATTTGACTATGCACCAAGAGACGGCAAATATATGAGTTACGTCGGTATGGCAAAAGCGAAGCATCATGCTATTGCCGCGGGGCTTTATCCGGTTGGAACCGAATTTTTACACTCGGTACGCTATGTCGATACCGATGAAAAGGGCAATACACGTCTCTCACCGCGCATGAAAGAGTTACGTTACGGCAAAAAAATTCGCTGGATGAGCTACAGCGACCATCGCCGTATTGCTGACGAGGAGATGCAAGACAGACGGGCTTTTCCCGATCGACTTGAGGTGTTTATCGGCGATGCGGAGCGAGGCATTAGCAATAAGCGCGGCTGGCGTTACCAGGGGTTTATTGAAGATGCGTCCGGTGCATTGCGACCGCAGAGTTACGAAGAGAATTTGCAGTGTATCGGCTGTCATGCCAATATCGGCGTACTGGCGGATTCTACGTTTGCGTTTCAGCGAAAGTTTGAAAAAGATTCGTTTCAAGAGGGGTGGTTTCACTGGAGTCAACACGGATTGAACGGCATTAAAGAGCCTAAAACACCTGACGGCAGGTTTGAGTACACGCTCTATTTACAAGAAAATCACGCCGGCGACGAGTTTCGAGCCAACACAGAGATTGTGCAACAGTTTTTCAACGGCGAGGCACTTGAGCATGATGCCGTTGAACAGTTGCACCATAATATTGCCCACCTCCTTTTCCCTTCGCCTTCGCGGGCGCTTGAACTCAATAAGGCGTATAAAGTCATTGTCAATGAACAGAGCTTTATTTATGGCAGAGATGCAACGCTCATGCCTTTAACAGAGGTTCATAAAGAGCTGAATGACGAACAGAAAACCGGCATTGTGTCTCCGGTGCGCTATGAGAAATCTTTGTAACATTGTCGTGATATACATGTAATGTCTTGGTAATGCCGGTAGTAGATAATAGTGCATCTCAAATATAAAGGAGCAACGATGCCGATGCATTCTCATGAATTACTCTATTTTTTGGTAAACCATTACGATATGAGCCGTGCCAATGCCATGATTATGATTGAAGAGGAGTGGGACTTTGTCGAAGAGTTTCTGCAACACAATGGCACTATTGAAGCCCTTGCCGGCGAATTAATCGACATTTATATGGTGGCGTAATATGGCTATTTCGGTAGAGAACTACTTGATGCGCCACTATGCAATGTTTGAAACCTTTCCACAGCTCATACGTCGCAGTATTGTGAGTGTTGTAGAGCGTATATTTCACGAAAAAGAGATTAACAGTTTTTTGCAACAGCATGCCAATAAAGATGCGTTTAGCTTTATTGAGGCTGTTTTGGAGTACTTTGAGCTTGATATTGTCATTAATAAAAATGAATTACAGCGTATTCCTTCATACGGTCGTGTCGTCATAATTTCCAATCATCCGCTCGGAGCGCTGGATGCGTTGGCACTGTTGCATGTTATTCAAGACATACGTAAAGATATTAAAATTGTTGCGACGGACTTCTTAAGTTCTTTTGAGAACCTCGGCGAGGTGCTTATTCCTGTTGACAATATACAAGGCACCATGAGTAAAACATCGGTCAAAATGATTTACGAATCACTGCGTCAGGAGAAAGCGGTTATTATTTTTCCTTCGGGCGAAGTGAGTCGTGCCGGTGTCAAAGGGGTGAAAGATACGTCGTGGCAACATGGATTTTTAAAGATTGCACAACGGGAGCAAGCGCCTATTTTACCCATTCGTATTGAAGCGAAAAATTCAAAAAAGTTTTATGTTCTGAGTATGCTGAACCGAACGTTGGCATCACTGCTGCTGCCTCATGAAATGTTTACGTTTCAGAAAAAAACCATTGCGTTTCGCATTGGTAAAAGTATTCCGTATGAGAGCTATCATCTGCCGTCGGTTTCACTGAAAAACCGGGTAAAACTGTTACGAAAACATTTTAATACCATGACAAAAAAACGCGGTGGTGTTTTTAAGACCTACAACGAGATTGCTCTTGCGGAGAGTCGGCAGGAGTTAAAACATGAACTCTACAGTGCAATGACGCTAGGGCATACCAAAGACGGTAAAACAATACTGCTTTACGAAAACAGCGAAGAGAGTGCCGTACTGCGAGAGATTGGACGGCTGCGCGAGATCAGCTTTCGACAGGTCAAAGAGGGTAGCGGTAAAAAGCGTGACATTGATGAGTTTGACTACTACTATGAACATATTATTTTATGGGACGAAGCTGCGCTTGAAATTGTCGGTTCCTACCGTGTCGGCAAAGCCAACGATATTATTGAGGCGCTGGGTGTTGAAGGGTTGTATACGGCGACACTGTTTGAGTATGCACCGGAGTTTGAACGTTATTTCAAAGAGGGCATTGAACTCGGACGCAGTTTTGTGCAACCGAAATATTGGAACTCCAGAGCGCTGGACTATTTGTGGCAAGGTATCGGTGCCTATTTGCGAGCCAATCCGAAGGTGCGTTATATGTTTGGGCCCGTCACGATTTCCAAGTCGTACAATGATGAAGCGACGGCACTGTTGGTCTTTTTTTACCGCCACTATTTTCCTGCCAAAGCTGCTTTGGTAGCGCATAAGAAGCAGTATGAGATTCCAGCGGCGTTACTTGAGACATTTCATGAGCGTTTTTCACTCAATAATTATAAAAGAGATCTGGTTGTCTTAAAAAATGAGCTTCAGCTTATGGGTTTTGCCGTGCCGACACTCTTTAAACAGTATGCCGATCTGTGCGAGAGTGACGGCGTAATGTTTATGGATTTTGGTATTGACAGTAATTTTAACAACTGCGTTGACGGGTTTATTGTGGTAGATCTTAACGATCTAAAGCCGCAAAAACGACAACGCTATATGGGTGAGGAATAGCAAAACATTGCAGTATAAGTCGGTATTTGTCTCAGATATCCATTTAGGAACCGGTTTTTCAAAAGCCGAACAGTTTTTGGAATTTTTAAAGTCTGTAGAGTGTGAAAACTTTTACTTTGTCGGCGATATTATTGACGGCTGGGCGATTAAACGTAAATTTAAATGGAAACAGTCGCACTCGGATGTTATTCAAAAAGTGCTTCGTATGGCACGAAAAGGGACCCATGTCTATTTTGTTGCCGGAAATCACGATGAGTTTTTACGTCCGTTTCTGCCGTTGCAACTGGGAAATAATTTACATGTAGCCAATGAGTTTGCCTATAATGCAGGTAACGGAAAACGCTATTTGGTAACGCACGGCGATTTTTTCGACTCGGTAACCATGACCAAAAAATGGCTGGCCGTTTTGGGTGACATCGGTTACGACATGCTGCTGCACATTAACGCAGTGGTGGCGTGGATACGCAGACGAATGGGCATTAAAAAATACTGGTCACTCTCACAATATGTTAAAGACAATGTCAAGAGTTCGGTGAGTTTTATTAACGATTTTGAGGGCGTTTTGGCACAACATGTCCGACATCATAACTATGACGGCGTAATTTGCGGACATATCCATAAAGCATCGCTTCGCCAAATTGGTACTGTTGAATACATGAACTGCGGCGACTGGGTCGAGTCGTGCAGTGCCGTTGTAGAGCATTTGGACGGTACTTTTGAAATTGTTTACTGGCGTGAAACAACAAGGTAGAAAGATATATTTCTACCTTGTGAGTACTGTGTACTTACTATAAATTGTGTGATGACTTTGCAACGGTCGCACTCACACAATACAATATAAATCTTCTCAACTTCTGTTGCTATATTAGAAAATTGTAATAAATTAATTTATATTTAACTAATATTAATATAAGATGTTTCCGTAAGGAGATTTTATGATCAGCTATCATAAGCTAGATATCACGCTGACCCCATGCGCTGTGTTGCCTCATCCATTTATTGGCTCGACTCTTAGAGGTGCCTTTGGCGTGAGTCTTAAAAAGGTAGTCTGTATTAACCCCTCTTACACATGTGAAGGGTGTTTTGCCAAAGAGAACTGTCTCTACTATGACTTTTATGAAGCCAAGAATAAGGCACATCAATATCGCTTCGATTTTAAACTAAACCCCAAAAACTACGACTTTTCGCTCTATTTGTTTGAAAAAGCGAGTGACAAACTCCCCTATGTCGTGAGTGCAATTCACAAGATGCTTACCGAACAGGGACTGGGAGTCAAAAGAGACAAATACACCATACAAAACATCGCTTGCAATGGCACAACAATCTACAAAGAGGGCGCATTTGACCTAAGCAATACAACCCCACAACGTTTTACACCCAAAGAGATCGGCACTAAAATTGCTTTACACTATATTACCCCGCTACGCACCAAATACAAAGGCAAGCTTCTCTCTAGCACCCCACCTCTGGAGACTCTTATCTACTCCATCCACAACCGTCTGTGTGAACTGACCAACATGCCAAAAACAAGACTTACATTTACCCCAAGCTACAAAGAGCTACAAACATCTGTACGCTTTACCGACCAGACCCGAAGAAGCAACCGACAAAAGACCAAACTCCAGATAGGCGGTATTACAGGAGATACAGTATATGACAATATAGATGAGAAAAGTTTAATCTATTTGCAACTTGGCGAGCTTATAGGTGTGGGTAAGCAGACGGTGTTTGGAATGGGGAAGATTTTCATAGAGGATCTTGAAAAAGAGTGTGAAACGACAGAATGTGTCGAGTTGTAATGATAGAATTTAAAAAATAAACGGAGGTGAAGATGAAAGAGGTTGATTTAATAGCACTTGCAGGACTTTTGCATGATATTGGGAAGTTTGGGCAGAGGGCTGAGATAGATATAGATTTACAAAGTTATGATAAGAATCTCTATTGTCCATTTTTTAATGGATACCATTCTCATATACATGCGATATATAGTGCAGATTTTTTAAAAAGAGTAGTATCTAAACAAACTGACAACTACAAACCTATACCAGCTCTTATAGATGGTGAATCGTTTGAAAATATCTCTGCAAGACACCACAAAGTTTATGACAATGGCACAGCCAAAGAGTGGATAGTGGCTATGGCAGATAGGATAGCAAGTGGATTTGAAAGAGATGCATTTGATAAATACAATAAGTCAAAAGAGGATGGGAACTTCAAAGAGATTAGGCTTGACTC
>Ga0256840_1004105_pt1 | contig 11159 bp, 9 predicted proteins | sample 355202metaG_FD_185969 | JGI IMG/M metagenome (GOLD analysis project Ga0256840, IMG submission 185969) | Hydrothermal vent microbial communities from Mid Atlantic Ridge, Atlantic Ocean - 355-202 | ecosystem: Environmental > Aquatic > Marine > Hydrothermal vents | place: Atlantic Ocean: Mid...
CTGTGGGGTCTATGATAGTAATGTATACTTCAGGGGAAGTAGCATAACCAGAAGCACCTTGTCTAAAGTATGGTTGTATTGCATCATTTATCGTATTGAAACTATACTGTTTCATATCTCCTAGCATAGTGGTTGGGGTGTCAGGAAACATAGCATCATTGCTTGCTACCGAAACCATAATGGCTTTTTCTGATTTAAAATGTAAATATCCCTCTTCACATTGTGAAAGTTGTCTATTGACTCCCTCTACATTTATTGTTTGTGCTGTAGTATCTTGCCATTCTGTATAAAGTGGCACATTCTGTTCGATAGTACTCCAATCATTCGCTCCAATAATAGGACTTATATTTTGAAAGTTCAATGTTTGTTGAGCCTGACTATTGACAAGCAGTGTATCTCTTTTTATTTCAGTAGCATACTGGTAATAAAGCAATTTTGTGGGCAAGTATTGCTCCTTACTCGCTCCTAATGGTGTACCAAAATCACAATTTAACCCTAAACTTACATTGTAAAAATTAATAAATCCATTTGGGTCTGTATTGCCACTATTTATAAAAAAATCTCTGAACTTACCTATAAAATTACTACAATGACCTTCAAACATTTCAAAAAATAATCCATTTAAATAAGCATATGGTTCTGTTGTACCCCCAAACAATAACCCATTATTTAAATTTTTAGGATACATATTTGATATTAAACTAAAATGTTGTTGCATATATTGATAATTATAAAAATCATTTTCTCTTACATAATCTGAGAACCATACTGCTGATGCTTCTATGTACCATGATACATTGTATGTACTATCATCAAACATATTTTGACCCATCTTAACATATTGACTGTGATGAAAATATTCATGAAAAAGTATCATTCTCATAAGATTAAATGTACTGATTTTTTTATTTAAAAATATATATTGTTCTGGAGTAAGATGAATAATTTCACTAAATAACCCAATTGACTGATTAAATCCATGAAGATAGTCAAATTCTTCAGGATTAATTTTACCTGCTTCGTTAGCTTCTAAATAAGGGGATGAAGCAAAAATAACATTAAAATTATTTACATCATATGGCATGCCTAAAGTGTCAAGTGATATTTGTGCTTCAGTAACTAAACTTGCTATATCTTCTATATTTTGTGGATATATAGATGTTTCTAGATAATCATAAATTTTAAGTACAAAATCAGGTTTATTTATAAAAGTACAAGTTTGATTATTCAAATCAACCAAAGTACCATAGTATGACGCTGGACTACAAGTCACACCACTACTAAGAGTTTTTGTCTGTTTACTCTTTACAATCTTTGAAGACTTTTGCACCTGTTGTTCCGATTCAACCTTTGTAAATGCAACAACTCCTGCAAACTCCTGCGTATCTAATATATAAACAGGCTCACTTGCCGTCCCATTGAAATCATAATCATAATCAACCCGTCTCCAATTCCCCGAACCAAAATAAATCTTGGTATGAAAAGAGAGTATTTCATCTGTTACCACTAATCCTTGAAGGGGCAAAAGCACTTGTATTTTTTTACCTATGTTTCCTTTAATTAAGAGTGTTTCTCCTACTACAGACTCACCTTGCGTAAATGAAGGCGTGTCTGCAGTAGAGAGCTTATAAAGTCTATAGTCAGCCAACACTGCCCCATCTAAAGCTTGTATAGATAAACCATTTAGAGTAGAGTTACTGTCTGTGATGACTAGCTTGTCATTTACTATGGATGTAGTAAGCAATGTTGGTTGTGCTACATGGAGTTCAAAAGAAAGTGTTTTGCTTAAAGTACCATCACTGACGGTTAATGCTACAGTTTTATTCTCTCCCTCATCACCAAGTGTAGGAGTCCACAGTAATCTACCATTATCTGCATCCAAAGTCATACCATTTGGTGCCGTGTCAAGTGTCACTGTTATGTTTTCTTCATTATCCCCTACATACGCCATATTGACAGCTATAGACATATTAAATTCACTATAGACTATCTTGTCTACAGGTTCAAAGAGAAGTAACTGATGGGAAACGATAGAGACTTGCTCTAGCATTTTGTCGTTATAGTTACTATCAGAACTTATGCTAGGCTCAAATACTATCTCTGTGCTACTGTTTGGGTTAAATATATCTACTGTCACAACTTGGCTTCTATACCAGTTTTCTGGGGTAAATGTCATGGTACTTGTAGTAGGTTTGGCTACAGTTTCATCTGCACTACTGTAGTTAATGGTGACATTACTTTCAGGTTTTTGTTTTAATGCTATAGCAAATGAAACTTGGCTACTCGTACCTACCAAGGGAGTGACTATAAACCCATCGTTACTTACGACTACGGGTATGTCATGAGCATCTAGCGGGTTAGAACCAAAGGCTATCTCTTCGGCATCAGAGTAACCATCATTGTCATCATCTAGGTCTGCATTATTCCCTATGCCGTCACCATCAGTATCTACAGATTCTGCACTGTTTAGTGGGAAAGCATCGTTGCCATTAAGCACACCATCCCCATCTATATCAGTATCAACACTGTCAACAATCTCATCACAATCAAGATCAGGTTCCGTAATAGTTCCATCATAAATAGGAATCACCACTACTAAACCATCAGATGGCATTGGAAACCATTTTGGGCAAGAATTTGCATACCCAAAACTAACTAGCAAGCACAAAAATAAATGAGAGTATTAAAGCTTTAATTCCCCCCCCCTAAATTATTAAATTTATTTGACATAATATTCCCTTTCAAAGTTATATATGAGAATATTATAGTATAAGTTTTTGAAATTAAAAGATGCTTATACTTTTTAACGTTTCAAAATACGTAGGGAAAGTTTTAGAGGTACACTCTGGCTCATTTATCGTTACAGAAACGGGGTCAAGTGCCAAAAGAGAAAAACACATCGCCATTCTGTGGTCATCATAGGTGTCTATAGCTGCATGTTTAAGTTGTTTAGGTGGGGTGATTTTAAGATAATCTTCACCCTCTTCCACTGTAGCTCCCACTTTGCGAAGTTCAGTTGCCATGGCGTAGAGTCTGTCTGTCTCTTTGACACGCCAGTTATAAATGTTTCTCAGCATAGTAGTCCCCTCCACAAACAGTGCCATGGTGGCTATGGTCATCGCAGCATCTGGTATATGGTTAAAATCCATATCTATCGCATGTAAGGTATCTCTAGTAACAGAAACATAGGTTTCACCCCACTCTACCTTGGCACCCATTTTCTCCAAAACATCAACAAAAGCCACATCACCCTGTATACTATTTCTACCTATGCCTGCAACTTTAACTGTACCACCTTTTATGGCAGCAGCCGCTAAAAAGTAAGAAGCAGAACTTGCATCGCCCTCAACCATAAAATGCTCTACTGCTTTGTAGGTTTGACCTGCTTTAATACTAAAGGTTTTGTAGTCATGATTGACCACCTCAACACCAAAGTCTTTCATGATGTTTAAGGTGATATCTATATACGGTTTAGAAACAAGTTCTCCTATAATGGTAATCTCTGTATCATTTGTTGCCATAGGTGATGCCATAAGCAGTGCAGTTAAAAACTGACTAGAAATGGCTCCATCTATACTTACTTTACCGCCTTTTAGACCATGAGCTTCAATACGAAGTGGTGGATAGCCTTCATTTTCAAGGTAGCTTATGTTTGCCCCAGCTTGACGCAGAGCATCTACCAAGTGTCCTATGGGTCTTTCTTTCATACGTGGCTCACCTGTAAGCGTAAACTCATCCTCACCTAAACATAAAGCCGCACAAAGAGGACGCATGGCTGTACCTGCATTGCCTAAAAAGAGTGCTTGTGCTTGTGTAGTTTGCATGGCTCCAGCATTGCCTACTATAGTACACTCCGTTTTATCTTCTGATAAGCTATACTCGATGCCTAGTTGATTGAGAGCATTAAGCATATGACGGGTGTCATCACTTTCTAACAAGTTTGTAATCTTACTTGTACCTTTTGCCAATGCTGCAAGAAGTAAAGCACGGTTGGACAAACTTTTAGAACCAGGGAGATTAATCTCCCCTTCTATTTTAGAAATAGGCTTTAGGGTAAGTGTGTTCATTTACGCTGTGGCTCTCTTCATCTCTTCTATTTTAGAAATGACGTTTTGGACTATCCAGTCAGGCGTAGATGCCCCTGCAGAAATACCACAGAGTTCTTTACCCTCAAACCATGCTGCTTCAAGTTCTTTTTCATTTTCTATCAAGTACGAGTCTACACAATCACGTTTAGAAATACTATGCAATTGTTTAGTATTTGAAGAGTGTTTGCCTCCTATGATTACCATAACATCAGCCTCTTTAGCAAGCTCAGAAGCGGCATCTTGGTTTTCAAAGGTAGCATTACAGATAGTGTTAAAGACACGTATCTCTTTTCTTGTCGCCATCAGTGCTGTCACAATGCTTGCAAAGTCTTCAGGTTTTTTCGTGGTTTGAGAGACGACTGCTACTTTGCCTTTAAGAGGCAGCTCTTCTAACTCTTCTGGTTTGAGTACGATAAAAGCATCTTCCAAGTCTTTGGTATAACTTACCACACCCTTTATTTCAGGATGGTTTTTATCTCCAAAAATAACAATGCTATAGCCATCTTCACTCATATTTTGGACAATGTTTTGTGGGGTTGTCACATAAGGGCAAGTAGCATCTATGACCTTATGGTTTTTTTCTTTTAACGCTTTGAGTTCATTTTTAGGGATGCCATGTGTACGTATGACCACGGTACCATCTTTTTCAATGTCTTCTAACTTTTCAGCAAGCCCAATGTTAAAACCCTCTTTTAGACGGTTGATTTCATCTGTATTGTGAATAAGTGGTCCATAGGTTACTGAACCTTGATGCTCTTCAGCTATCTCAATAGCACGTTTGACACCAAAACAAAATCCATAAGAAGATGCTAATTGTATTTTCATTCTACTACCTCTCTTTATTATCTCAGTTCTGCACTACACTTCGTCTCTAATGTAGTCATAACCTTATCCATCACAGACTCTATGTCTGCATCTTCAAGTGTTTTATCCATGGACTGTATGAAAAACCTTACCGTAAGAGACTTCTTATCTCCCAATTTTTCATCTTCATAGATATCTACAGGATAGATATCTTTTAGCATAGGAAGTGCTAAAGCATTGAGTACTTTAGCAACCTCATAGTAGCCCATAGATTTATCTATCACCACGGAGAGGTCTTTATATACCCCTTGAAATTTAGAAATAGCCACAGCATTAATATGCGTAGGCAATAAAATATCAAAATCAATCTCAGCGATGAATGTTACAGGGATACCAAAACTCTCTTGAGCTGTAGGGTGAAGCTTAGAGATAAATCCACACACTTTACCACCTACAACTACATTTGCTGACTGATACGGGTGAAGTAGGCCATTTTCATAGCTACATGGTTCAAGCTCAAATGCTCCTATGACTGCACCTACCTTTTGTGTAAAGGTTGCAAAGTCTATAAGCTCTGGTTTGCCTGCATTTCTTACATGCTCACCTTCACTTTGTCCTGAAAATACAAAAGAGATGACTTCACTTTGTTCTCTGTTAGTTCCAAAGACTGCACCTATTTCAAACAAAGGTATGGACTTTTTGCTATAACTCACATTTCGTTTAACTGCGTTTAGTAGATTTATCAATACCGTTGAGCGTAAAGTATTTAACTCTTCGGCTATAGGATTCACAAGCTCTAATGCTTCATCAGTCACAGGAAAACCATACTGCTTTAAAAGAGATTTATCTGAAAAGACATAAGAGACATTTTCATAATACCCTACACCCACTGCACGATTCTTAAATCCTTTTTTTGCTTTGTATCTTGCTGTAACTTCATTAAGTCTTGGTTTCTCAGCAAAGACAAGTGGTTTTTCTTTGATATTATTAATCCCTATAATCCGTACAATCTCTTCTGCCACATCTTGAATATGTTTAATATCATGCCTAAACGGTGGTACCACAATAGCTACAGCATCGTCAGACATTTTAGAGAGCGTAAACCCAAGTTTTTGCAGTATGCTTACAATACGGCTAAGTTCTACTGGTATACCAATGATAGAAGATATCTCTTTTGTATCCACAACCACTGTTTCATTTTCTCGCTCAACAGAAACATTGAGAGAACCTTCATAGCATGAAATATCTGCATACCTATCCATGAGTAAAGATAACATAGCAAGACCAAAAGAGAGATCAGGATTGGAACCACGTGATGTTTTATAGTACAAGTCATCTGTTTTGAGTGAAGTATTTGCTACAGCCTCCACCAAAGTATCAGGATGTATGTAGCTTGCTTCAATGAGCAGTTGTTTTGTTTCATCTGTGGCTTTCATCTCATCGTTTTGGTTTACACCTACAGTGGATGCCACTTTACTATTGGCAAATATCTCTGTAATCCCTTTGGTTTTTGCCTTAGGGAAGACTACTACTTTATTATCTGCATTACGAAACGCTTGAGCGTCATATGCACGCAGTACAACACCTGTTGCATGAGTAGCGTAGGCAATAAATACATGAAGCCTACCCTCTGCCGCTACACCTACCATTGCCAAACGTAAACTGACAAGGAAACTAGCCTCTAAAGTTTGGATCGATGCCAACTTATAGTAAAGGTCTGCATCCATTTCACCTTCTGTATGAAGCTCTGCTTCTCTAGCGATGCCAAGCTTCATTTTTTCTGCTTGTTTGTATTCAAAAGGCTTCATCTCAATATCTAGTGCCGAAGAGAGGTCTCTTGCTACCCCATATACGCTTAGACAATCCCCACGGTTTGCCGTAAGTTCAAGTTCTATGATGGTATCTGATACTTTATCATAAGAACCAAGTTCTCGACCCACTTCAAGCTCACCGATACTCTCATCAAGTATCATAATACCTTTACCCATCTCAGGTAATCCTAGCTCCGAAGTGGCACAAACCATTCCTTCAGACTCCACACCACGTAATTTGGCATGTTTGATTTCAAAATTACCAGGAAGTACCGCACCAATAGTCGCCACAGCAACATACTCGGCATCGACGACATTTGCAGCTCCACAGACTATCTGTCTTGTGCCTGAGCCTATATCTATTTGACAAACATTTAGCTTGTCTGCATCTGGGTGCTTTTCAACTGATAGTATCTTGCCTATCACCACTTTTTGGGCAATGTTTATCTCGTTGAGACTATCAACTTCTAGCCCAATGTTATTAAAGGTCTCATAGAGCTTCTCATTAGAGACAGAGCTAAGGTCTATAAATTCTTGTAACCAAGATCTTGTAATTATCATCTAAACTGCTCCAATAGTCTTATATCTCCCTCAAATAGAGACCTCAAATCAGGTATCTTATGCATCAACATTGCAAAACGCTCTACCCCTAAACCAAAAGCATACCCACTCACATTTTCATAACCTACAGACTTAAATACATTTGGATCTACTATCCCACAGCCTAGTACTTCTAGCCAACCTGTGTGAGAACAGATACGACACCCTTCTCCCTCACAGAAGATACAGCTAATGTCTACTTCAGCCGATGGCTCGGTAAACGGGAAAAACGAAGGTCTAAAACGTACCTCAACATCACCAAACATATACTGTAAGAAGTCCGTCAAAATAGACTTTAAGTTAGCAAAACTCACTTTGCCTTTTGCATCTACAACAAGCCCTTCTACCTGATGAAACATCGGTGTATGCGTCACATCAAAATCACGTCTAAAGACTGTACCTGGAGCTATCATACGTATAGGAGGTTTTGTCTCTATCATCGTACGTATCTGTACAGGTGAGGTATGGGTTCTAAGTAGTCCACCATCTTTAAAATAAAAGGTATCTTGCATATCACGTGCTGGGTGGTACTTCGGTAGGTTAAGTGCTTCAAAGTTATGAAAATCATCTTCTACCATAGGACCAGACTCTACAGCAAAGTTCAGTGCCACAAAATAGTCGATAATCTTATCCATCGTCTCCATCACAGGATGTAAGGCACCCTTTTGTGCTAAGGTACCATAAAGCGATACATCTATCGCTTCAGACTTCAGTACCCTCTCTATCTCTTGGGCTTTAAGTACTTCATATCGTGCATCAAAGCTTGCTTGTAGTGCTGCTTTATTTTCATTGAGCCCTTGAGCAAAAGCTTTTTTCTCTGGACCAGGGACATCTTTCATCTTAGCAAACTCGGCTGCTAGGACACCTTTTTTACCAAAAAGTTCTACACGTACTTTTTCTAATGTTTCAAGACTCTCAGCGTTGAGTATCTTCTCTTCTAATTCTTTCATAAAACCTCTATATGACTGTAGTAATAATCGTGATTTTAGCTAAAAATTCATAATAAGGGGATTTATAAGGCTTTTTGTGTGTTATAATTGAGAAAAAAGGACACTTTCATGTGTATATTTTGTAAAATAGTCAACAAAGAAATCCCTAACAACACCGTAGCCGAAAATGAAAACTTCTTAGCCTTTCATGACCTCTATCCTAAAGCCCCTATCCATGTACTTATCATCCCTAAACAACATGTAGACTGCTTTCAAGATGCCAGTCCTGAGACCATGGCAGGCATGACCTCTTTTATACAAGAGGTCGCAAGCAAAATAGGTGTAGATGAAACAGGCTACAGACTCATCACCAACAATGGTGAAGATGGAGGACAAGAGGTAGCACACTTGCATTTTCATATGCTAGGGGGAGGCAAGATAGCTTGGGATCATTCGCATGAGGATAATCATAAGAGTTTGTAACCAAAACTCTTGTTCCTCCTCTCCTGAGGTGGAACATAGTGATATAACTATCTTAGTTCTTGTAATTTAATATTTAACATATTTATTCTTCTAAAAATCAGAAGGGCTATAACGTGTGGATTGGGTTTTACTGTATGATACTTTGGCATTTTTACAGTCCATTATTATTGCTTTCGTCATTTCTTCAAGTGAGTCACATTCTTTAATACGTTTTTCTCTCACTTTTGGATTCATGTCATAATATTTTACTGTCTTAAATGTCTCTTTTTTCTCTTCTTTCTTATCAGAACACCCACTCATAAATATGAGAGGTAGCAAAGAAACCATAATTTTATTTTTTATACTTTTCATTTCTTTTCCCTTGAAAATTAATTTTATCTTTACGACAATAAATTATACTCTCACTGTATTAAAACTTAGGCGTAGTATTTTTTCTTTTTTCTAGTATTTTTATGTTATTTAACATACACTCATTAGAGGATAATGCAATACTGCTGGATCTTAGATTCAACATCCTACGAGGGTCTTTTTTAGTACAGGTATATGTAGTTCCAATAATCCGTGTTTTTTTATTTTCATCACACCATGTATGCGTAGTTTTGGAATATGATGAAAAAGTTGGATACCCATATTTTTTTACAGACAAATCATACATTTTTTTTCTATTCTCTTTTGTATTTGGAATACCATACTCAACACTTCTCACCTCAGACTCATTATTTTCCTCTGATATGCAAAACCCTATATAAAAATCAGGACTTGTCCCTCTTTCCGCTTGTCTAATTGTACTAACTCTAGATAAGTCCATATCTTTTTTGTATGTCTTTCCCCAAGGTGAACCTTTTAAAATCAATATATCTTCATCTTTAAGGCTATATGTCGACTTTAATGTTTCTATAACTGTTTTGGGATCCATTTTCAACTTCACACCACCTACATCAAAATCCAATATTTTTATTTCATTTGCAACAATATTCATAGAATATATGATTGATATCAAACCTAAACTTATTATTTTTTTCATAATTTTACCTCTGTATTGTTATCTTTTGAAATCATGTTGGTGAACCCATCCTTCCATTCCTGTTAAAATTAGTTCTGCTCTATCTGATGTCTTTTTTGATACCTCATCGATAAAGTCAGCAAGTACTTTTTCTTTTTTCATCTCATTGAGTATATTCGTAGATTTTACAGGTTCAAAAGTAAAATTTACCCGTGTCATCGTTATCCCCATCATATTCGAAGGTTCTGTATAGTTATCTATACTCTTTATCTGTCTCGTGAAAGCACACAACCCTTTGTTTTTACCTGTACTTGTATAAATTTTTTTACCTTTTTCTGTCAAAATAAAACGTTTTTTAGAACTCTCATGTTTATTCTTTTTTTTCACTTTTTCAGATGTCAAATATCCCAACTTTTCAAGTGCTTCAGTTCTTTTTATAAAACCTTTATATCCACCGAACATGAAACCATCAGTATGCACTACCTGAGGAAATTCTCCATGACTTACCATAACACAATTACGAGCATAATAATCATTCAATACTCTCGTAAAGTTCTCTGTACTCACTTCTTTTTTATCTGCTTCTCCACAACTATTTAGAACCAATAGTGCTACGATTAAAAATATACTAGACCCTATACTTTTCATTATTTAGCTCCTGTTGCTGCTATTGTTGCTAAACCAAACATACTTAAGAGCATAGGAGAAGTTGCAAATCCAACCAATGCCAATATTAAGCCTACAATACTCCATACCAATTGTTTTTTGATAATACCAAGTATTCCAAATAGTAACGCTAACGGTACAAATACCACCGACAATACAAATATACTAATTAGTCCAAATATAAATGATGCTATACCTAGTGCATTCGATTGATTCTGCACAACTATTATTTTTTCTTGATTTTCGTTCATTTCTTTTCCCTTGAAAATTAATTTTATCTTTACGACAAATAAATTATATCTGCCAATAATAAAGATAGGCTTATCCTATAAGTTGAGACAAAAGGAACCCTGACCCACATTTATTTAAGCATCAATCTCCTGAAGCTTAAGCTCATACTTCGCCACAATCTCCTCATCCGCTTCCGTTGCAATCTCCAAGCGTTCAAACAAAGCATCTATCTCTTGCTGCACAAGCCCTACCTCTTTAGTATAAAATTATTGGTTCTACCCCCAACTATGCAGATGATAATGCTGATGTTTTACGCCATCATGTTCGTGTTGATGCTTATGTACTAACTGTGATTTAACGAGCATCGGCATATCTTCAAAAAGGGCTTTAACGCTACCATCATAAAGTAGTTCATGGTTCTCTCCTAGGACAATAGCCCTACTTCCAAGCTCTTCTCCTAAACTTAAGTTATGTGTAGCAATAATGGAAGTAATATCAAGCTCTTTTAAAAAGTCTACCAACCACCCTGTTGTAGGTGGGTCTA
>Ga0256840_1004106_pt1 | contig 11159 bp, 8 predicted proteins | sample 355202metaG_FD_185969 | JGI IMG/M metagenome (GOLD analysis project Ga0256840, IMG submission 185969) | Hydrothermal vent microbial communities from Mid Atlantic Ridge, Atlantic Ocean - 355-202 | ecosystem: Environmental > Aquatic > Marine > Hydrothermal vents | place: Atlantic Ocean: Mid...
CATAAAACAGGAGTTGACAAAGACGGCAGGGTGCTGGCACGAGAGACCACATGCTATATGGACGGAGGAGCCTATTCAAGCACCGGCCCAATTGCCACAAGTGTGCCGTTTCTCTCCATGGAACAAGCTTATAGAATAGGAAGCGTTCGCTATAATGGATACAGAATTTATACAAATAAGCCCATCAGAGGCATGATCAGAGTACACGGCCGGGGGTTTGCCTGCGGTGTTGATACACAGCTTGATATGATTGCAGACCATCTTGGCATTGATCCCATTGAAATGAGATTGAGAAACTCCAGACAGCAAGGTGATTATACAAATACAAAATCCTATGTGGGCTCATGTGCCATGGATGAAACTATTTTAAAGGCTGCTGAGAAATCAGGTTTTAAACAAAAATGGGGAAAACTGCCGCCATTCCACGGCATAGGTATTGGAACAAATTCAGTCCAGACAGGATTTCCAATGGGCATAAGGGGCGGTTCCCAGTCTTTCATCAAATTCAATGAAGACGGGGAGGCTACAGTGATGTCTGGGGTCGTGGATAACGGCCAGGGCAATGAAAACATGCTGGTCCAGATTGCTGCTGAAGAACTCGGGCTTTTGCCGGAAGACATCCATCTTGTTTCAGCCGATACTGAAACAACCTCTTCAGACCCAGGGTCCTATTCCCAGGTCTCAACCTTTGTGGGCGGCCATGCTGTTCAGATTGCAGCAAAAAACTGCAAAAAAAAATTATTGGAAGTCGCATCGAAAATACTTAAGACAGAACCTGAAAACCTTGTGGCAAAAAATCGTTTAATTTTTATAAAAAATGATCCTAAAAAATCCGTTCCCATTAAAAAAGTGGTAAGAATCAGTCTTTTAAATTTTAATTCTGTGAATGCAGAAGGAGGATACTGGCCAAGGGTAGACATGAAACGCGAATGGGTAAAAAACCCATATGGTCAGATGAGCGAGGCTTTTTCCTTTGGTACAACCATTGTGGAAGTCAAGATTGACCCTGACACAGGCCAGGTTGAAGTACTTGAAGTAACCGCTGCCCAGGATGTGGGCTATGCTTTGAATCCTCTGGCACTTGAAGGCCAGTTCGAAGGTGCTCTAACCATGGGAGGTCAGGGAGGTATGCTTACGGAATACCATGAATGGAAAGACGGAAGATGTCTTAATCCCACCATGCTGGATTATAAATTGCCTCTTGCCTGTGATATGCCAAAAATAAATAATATCATAGTGGAATCACTTGACCCCAAAGGACCATATGGTGCCAAGGAAGCCGGCATGTCCATTGCCATGTCGGCTGCTCAGGGTTACAGCGCAGCAATAAGTAATGCCATTGGTGTTTACATGGATTCCTTTCCTTTAACTCCGGACAAAATTCTTGCAGCCATAAAAAAGAAAAAAGCACAGGATACAAAAAAAATAAATTGAGATAAAAATATATGGTAAAACAAAATTTGTATTAATGGTAAACAGGATGAAATAGATGAAAAAAATAAAAGTTGAGGATGCGGTCGGAACTGTTCTTGCCCACGATATGACACGTATTATTAGAGGAAAATTCAAAGGAGTGGGATTTAAGAAAGGACATATTGTAACGGAAAATGATATCCCGGAGCTTTTAAAAATTGGAAAACAATTTCTATATATTTTTGATCTTGGAAAAGATCAGCTACATGAAAATGACGCTGCCAAAAGGATTGCAGCAGCTATATCAGACAGTACCCTTGAATTTACCGAACCTGTGGAAGGTAAAATTAATATTAAAACAAAATGTGCAGGACTTTTAAAAATAAATGTTCATGCACTGCTTTGCGTTAACAAGATGGAAAATATAATTGTGGCCACACTAAAAAATAATTTTCCCTGTAAAAAAGGAGAAATTATTGCGGCCACAAGAATTATTCCCCTAACCATAGAAGCCAAAAAGATCGAAGCTCTGGAAACTCTGACACAGGAAACCGATACAATTCTTTCGGTGAAGCCATACAGACACTTAAAAATTGGGGCTGTGATAACAGGCTCGGAAATTTATAAAGGACTTATCACAGATGATTTTGCACCATCCATAGGCAAAAAAATTATAGATGCAGGATGTACACTCACAAAAAAAATAATTGTGTCCGACGATATTACGACTATTTCCAATGCAATCCTGGAATTAAAAGAGCTTGGATGTGAGCTTATCATCACAACAGGAGGGCTTTCAGTTGATCCGGATGATGTTACCCGCCGGGGGGTCATCAAGACAGGTGCTGATGTCACATTCTACGGGAGCCCCGTCCTTCCGGGAGCCATGCTGATGATTTCAATACTTGAAACCATTCCGGTCATCAGTCTTCCAGCCTGTGTTTTTTATTACAATAGAACCGTTTTTGATCTTGTTTTTCCAAGAATTCTTGCAGGAGAACAAATCAGTGGCGATGACATTGCGGCCATGGGACATGGTGGATTGTGCATGAATTGTAAAGTCTGTCATTATCCGGCCTGCTCTTTTGGCAGATAAATTAAAGATTAATACTGGTATCGGTGATGACGACGGCACCATCTCAAACTTTATAGATGCAGACAAACCCACTGCTTTTTGTTTAGTGATGATCATCTCAATACCCGCAAACATCCTTAATCTTACAACCTTTTGTGAATATGGACATTAAAAATGGAATCAAACAATCTTAACGAGCTTATCATCGCCATAAAGGGAGCAGGGGAAATGGCCACAGGTATTGCCTGCCGTCTTTTTAAATCCAATTTTAAACATATCTTCATGATGGAAATTAATGCGCCCCTCGCCGTCAGACGTTGTGTCAGTTTCTGCGAGGCTGTATATGATGATAAAATAATGGTGGAAGAAGTGACCGCCCGGAAAATCTCCAACATGAACCAAATCCATCATACCTGGGAAAACAATGAAATCCCGATCCTTGTCGATTCTGAATGGAAAACCATGAAAAAAATCAAGCCACATGTGGTAATCGATGCTATTATTGCCAAGAAAAACCTCGGTACCCATATTCTTGAAGCCCCTCTCGTCATAGGACTCGGACCAGGATTTGAGGCCGGCAAAGATGTACATACTGCCATAGAAACAAATAGAGGACATAACCTCGGAAGGCTCATATTAAAAGGCTGTCCTGAACCTAATACAGGAGCACCCGGCAATATAAACGGGTATACCACACAAAGAGTTTTAAGAGCTCCCTGCTCCGGCCGATTCAGATCTCTGCTCACCATTGGCACTCCGGTTAAACAACATGATATTATCGGCCATGTTCATGGCCAGCCGGTAATTGCACAGATAGACGGTATTATCAGAGGGCAGATAAGAGACAACACAGAAGTGACGAAAAAACTAAAAATCGGGGATATTGATCCGCGAGGGAATATAAAATATTGCACTGCAATATCTGAAAAAGCACTGGCCATCGGCGGCAGTATACTTGAGGCCATTTTAAAAAAATACAATCAATAATTAATTTAAATAAGTATCACGGAGGATTAACAAAATGTTAACAAAGGCTTTTATACCGTATAAGGGATACTATTCCTCTCCTTTTACAAGGTGGCAGGGAAGCCTGGCAAATGAAAATTCCATTATTTTAGCATCTGAAACTGCAAAATCCTGGCTTGAAACAAAAAATTTCAACCCTGATATTTTTGATTATCTTATCCTTGGTGTTACCATTGGTCAGCCACATATATTTTATGGAGGGCCATGGGCATCGGCTCTGATCGGAGCACAAAATATTCCGGGTTCCCTTATAAGCCAGGCATGTTCAACATCGACCAGTGTTTTATTCCAGGCAGCTATCGGTGTTGAAACAGGATTTTATAAAAATGTATTTACCTTAATGACCGACCGATGTTCAAATGGTCCCCACACCATATGGCCCAATCCCAATGGACCCGGAGGACAGGTTGTCTCGGAAAATTGGCTTATGGACAATTTCAATACTGATCCATGGGCAAATAACCCTATGATTCAAACCGCTGAAAATGTTGCCAAGGAGAATAATATAATAAAAAAACAATGCGATGACCTGACTCTACGTCGGTATGAACAATATATGGATGCCCTTGCCCATGATAATAAATTCCAAAAAAAATATATGTTTCCTCTATCCATAAAGATATCCAAGAAAAAAACCATTACCATTAAAACCGATGAGGGAATAATGCCCTGTACAAGAGAAGGCCTTAACAATTTAAAGCCGGTACTGCCCAATGGAGTCCATACATTCGGGTCTCAGACACATCCGGCCGATGGCAATTGCGGTCTCATCGTTACAACAAGGGAAAAAGCAGGCGAACTAAGTCAGAACAAAGCAAAGGATGTCCGTATAGTGTCCTATGGATTTTCAAGAGCTAAAAGAGGTTTTATGGCCATGGCTGTTGTACCTGCGGCACAAATGGCCTTAGACAGGGCAGGAATCTCCATTGACGACGTAAAGGTTATCAAAACCCACAACCCCTTTGCTGCCAATGATATCTATCTTGCAGACCAGATGAATATTGACGTTAACACATTTAATAATTTTGGTTCATCCCTGATATTCGGTCATCCACAGGCTCCCACAGCAGGACGACTCATTATTGAGGGTATTGAAGAGCTTACAGATAAGGGCGGGGGATATATGCTTTTTACCGGGTGTGCTGCCGGGGATACCGGGGCGGCTCTTGTATTAAAACAGGTAAATGAAATTAACAGATAAAAAAAATATCATGAGGAATTTAAAAATGCGTATATTAATCATAGGCGGAGTCGGAGGCATGGGTCAGGGTGTTGCAAGGGATTTAATAAAACAAAAACAGGTCTCAAACGTCATTCTCGCTGATCTCTATCCTAATCCTGAAAGGCTGTCAACAAAATTACGGGAAAGTCAAAAAACAAAATTGATAAAAATGGATGTTAATGACCATAATGCAATGGTTGCAGCGTTTAAGGATGTTAACGTTGTCATTAACACGGCAGGACCTTTTTACAAGACAGCAGTACCTGTGGCGAAAGCTGCTGTTAAAGCAAATGTAAACTATATTGATATCTGTGACGATTATGAGGGAACCGCAACTCTTTTCAACTCTGACATAAATGAAATGGCCAAAAAAGCCGGTATAACCATTCTCACCGGCATGGGATCTGATCCCGGTACAAATAATGTTCTGGTAAAATGGTATGCGGATCGTCTTGACAAAGTCGACGAAATCTATCTTTACTGGGTAGTGAGTATTGCAGAGCTTGCAGGAGCTGCCTGGGACCACAGCCTTCATATGACACTTGGCAAAGTGTTCCAGTATATTAATGGAGAACTTGTTAATGTGGAAGGCGGAACAGGAGAGGTGGCAGAACAATTTCTTGAGCCTCTTGGAACATGTCATGTACGTTATGTGGGACATCCTCAACCCTTAACCATCCCAAAGTATATTAAAGGAGTTAAAAATGTCATTATCAAGGGTGCTTTGATACCATTATGGGTGGATAAATTGATTAAAGAACAAAAAGAAACAGGACTTTTAAACACTGAACCGATCAATATCAAAGGAAACCAAATAAGCCCCTATGACCTTGCTTTAAAATTATGGGAAACCATCCCTGAAGGAAGAGACAACGGACCGCAGTCTTCTGGCCTTAAAGTGATTGTCAAAGGGGAAAAAGACGGCAAAAAAATTACTTACACAGCTGATATGGTGGGCAGGATGGCTCCTGGTACAGGACTTCCGGCTTCCATCGCCGCTCTTATGATGAATGCAGGCGATGTGACTGCAAAAGGTGTTGTAGCCCCTGAAGGTTGTATTGACCCTGAAAAATTTCTTGCAGCCTTTTTAAAACGAGGTGCAAAAATCCATCAGACCCGGAAAATTTCATCCATGTTTGAAGTCTGATATTTGATAGGAGGTTTCCCATGAAAGAGACAAAAAGATTGAATATCACCAAAAGTCTAGAATTGTTTAAAGAGGCCAATACACTTGTTCCCGGAGGTGTATTGGGCGCAAGAAAGCCAACCGACTTTATTGACGGAGAATATCCCATTTTCCTTGAAAAAGGCAGGGGCTGCCATTTAACAGATGTTGACGGTAATGAATTTATTGATTTTCTATGCGGTTACGGCCCCATTATACTGGGGTACCGAGAAAAGGAAGTGGACCAAGCAGTTTATAAACAGATAAAAGAAAAAGGATTCTGTTTCACCCTGACCCAGAAATACCAGAACATGCTGGCCAAGAAATTAACTGAAATCATACCTTCTGCTGAAATGAGTATTTTCTTAAAAACAGGTTCCGATGCGACTACAGCAGGTATTCGTATTGCAAGAGCCCACACCGATAGACTCAAGGTCATGCGTTGCGGCTATCATGGATGGCATGATTGGTGTATTGAGATGAAAGGCGGTATCCCTTTAAAATTATATGAAGATATTTTTGAATTTCAATATAATGATCTTAATCAACTTAAAGAACTCATGGCAATCCATGGGAATGATACCGCCGCAATAATTATGACACCCTTCGGCCACCCAAATCATCGGAAAATGCAGATTCCCAGGCCTGGTTTTCTTGAAGGCGTAAGAAAAATTGCAGATAAATATGGCGCTATACTGATCTATGATGAGATTCGTACCTGTTTCAGGCTTTCAATGGGGGGTGCCCAGGAGCTCTACAATGTCACCCCCGATCTGACTGTTCTTGGAAAGGCAATGGCCAACGGATATCCCATCTCGGTTGTAACAGGTAAAAAAGATATAATGATGGCGGCTGCAAGTAAAATATTTATTTCTTCAACTTTTTTTCCCAACAGCGATGCCTTTATTGCAGCACTTAAAACCATTGAAATTATGGAACGGGACAAAGTGCTTGAGAATATCTGGGAAAAGGGCACATGGTTCATGAAAAAAATTAAAGAAACAATTAATAAAAATGACACAGGTGCTGAATTGACCGGTGTAGCCCCCATGTTCTACATAACCTTTAAAAAAGATGAAACTGGCATTTATAAAAACAAAAGAAAGGATTTCTACACACAACTCATCCGGAAAGGTTTCTTTTTTACCCCATTTCATCATGCCTATATAAGCTATCGGCACACAAAAAAAGACTTAAATCTTACACTCACCGCCATTGATGAAGCTCTGTCTTTTATTAAAAATAAATATAAATAATGTCTGAACGAAAACATGAAAATTTTTCTCATGTAAAGAGCGGGTGGAAATTTTTCTTGCACTGAATAATCTTTTCGTTGTATTAATACAAAAAAATTTGGCACTAATATAACCGACATGGCCTTAAGCAGTAAAATCAGCTCCGGACATGCCGGTTTTATACAAATAGGCACAGGGCAAAAAAAGGAGGATCGGAATATTATGCTGTTTCCTGATTTCAGAGCGAGAAGATTAAGGGAGAAAAACAATTTCAGAAGAATGATAAGGGAAACAAAACTTTCCGTTGATGATTTCATCTATCCCTTGTTTGCCGTGGAGGGAAAAGGAGTGAAATCCCCTATTGAATCCATGCCTGGACAATTTCATCTTTCCTGTGATAACCTTGTCAAAGTTGTAAAGCAAACCCATGAACTCGGCATTCCAGCTATTATGCTCTTCGGTCTTCCCGACAAAAAAGATCCCCTTGGAACTGGTGCCTATGCAGAGGACGGTATTGTCCAGAAAGCCATAAGGAGCGTTAAAGAGAGTGTTCCTGATATTGCCGTTATAACCGATGTATGCCTCTGCCAATACACTGACCACGGTCACTGCGGTATGGTTCACAATGGAAAAATTGACAATGATGCTTCCCTTGATCTCCTTGCCAAAACAGCCCTTTCCCATGTCAAAGCCGGGGCGGATATGGTGGCGCCTTCGGATATGATGGACGGGCGCGTGGGAGAAATACGCCAGACACTTGACGAATCAGGATTTTCAGGCACTCCCATAATGTCCTATGCCGTTAAATATGCCTCTGCCTTTTACGGTCCCTTTAGACAGGCTGCAGAATCAGCTCCTCAGTTCGGAGACAGAAAAACCTATCAAATGGACCCTGCCAATTCACTTGAGGCCATCAGAGAAGCAACCATGGATATCGAAGAAGGTGCAGATATTATCATGGTAAAACCCGCCCTGCCCTATCTTGATATTATTTTCCGTTTAAGGGAAGAGATTGATCTTCCCATGGCTGCATACAATGTCAGTGGAGAATATGCCATTGCAAAAGCCGGCGGGCTCATGGGTTGGGTTGATGCACACAAGATAATTATGGAAAGTCTTTTATCTATTAAAAGAGCCGGAGCTGATATGATACTTACCTATGCTGCAATTGAAGCTGCAAAAAGCGGTTTGTCATAACTATTTTAAAAACATCATAAACCAGGCTTAGTTTGATTATTTCCATTGTCTGACAAAAATTCTAATTTTACGGGTAGATTCGGAATAAACCCAAATCTGCCGTGGCAGTTTATAAAAAATTTGTTTACACGCCCTTGACCCATACTTTATCAAAATCTTTAATTTTTAAGGCAAGTCCAAAACAAATCCAGATTGAACTAATGACCTTTATAGGGAATATAAACTATCATGCATAATAAGACCGGTAATACCCATCAAAAAGAAAATCATCCTAAAAAGGCAAATACCCTGCGCCTTGTTGCATGGGAGGTTACGAGAAGGTGCAACCTTTCATGCGTTCACTGCAGAGCAACTGCTGAGAACCACGTATATAAAAACGAGCTTGATACTAAGTCATGTTTAAACCTGCTTGATGATATAAAAAAAGTCGGTAAGCCAATAATCATACTCACAGGAGGAGAACCCCTGCTCCGTAAAGATATTTTTGAAATTGCGGCCTATGGCACTGCAATAGGTCTAAGAATGGTCATGGCTCCCAATGGTACTTTGATCACAGAAAAAAAAGCAGTACAAATGAAAGAATCCGGAATAAAAAGAATAAGCATAAGCCTTGATGGAGCAACCGGAGAAAAACACGATCGTTTCAGAGGAGTACAAGGGGCATTTGACGGAGCCATGAACGGAATACAAATGGCAAAAAACGCAGGTATTCCATTCCAGATCAACACAACAATTACAAAAACCAATCTAAATGAAATCCCTGAAATCCTCAGTCTTGCAGAAAGTCTTGGAGCTATTGCTCACCACATATTTTTACTTGTTCCAACAGGCAGAGGTAAATATATTATTGACCAGGCCATAAATGCAGCAGATTATGAAAAAACCCTGAACTGGTTTTATGACCAAAGGGAAAAGACCTCTCTTGAGCTTAAAGCAACCTGTGCACCACATTATTACAGAATCCTAAGACAAAGGGCAAAAAAAGACGGTAAAGAGGTAAGTTTTAAAACCCACGGGCTTGATGCTGTGACAAGGGGATGTCTTGCAGGAACCGGATTCTGCTTTATTTCCCATACAGGCAGAGTCAAAACCTGCGGTTTTCTCGATGTAACATGCGGAGATATCACAAAAACTTGTTTTAAGGATGTATGGGAAAATTCCATTGTCTTTCAAAATCTAAGGAATTTTGACAACCTTGAAGGCAAATGCGGAATCTGTGAATATAAAAGGGTCTGCGGCGGATGCAGAGCAAGGGCCTTTGAAGCAACGGGTAATTATCTTGCAGAAGAGCCACTTTGTACTTATCAACCCCATACAAATGAGAAAGGCACTAACAAGTTTTTATCATGACTATTTGTTTTCAGGTTAAAAAGATAAAATCATTGGATCTACCGGACTTAGACTATTGTTTTGATCTGATTAAAAAAATGAAAATGATGGATCATATTATTGATCATTCTGTCATGGTCAAGAATGTTGCCGACTGCATGTGCAGGCATCTGAAACCCATATATCCTAAGCTCAATACAGACCTTGTACAGGTCTCAGCTCTTCTGCATGATATAACCAAAACAAGAAGCTTCATCACAAAAGAAAAACATGATAAATCAGGGGGTAAGCTTCTTGCGGATCTTGGCTATAGGGAAGTTGGAAATATTATAAGGCAACATGTTATTCTTGATATATATAATAATCATAAAAAAGCTGTCACAGAAGCTGAAATCGTCAATTACGCAGATAAAAGAGTCCTTCACCATGAAGTAGCCCCCTTGTTTAAAAGGCTTGCTTATATCCTTGATAAATATGGAACTACAAAAGAATTCCGCCAGCGTATCAAAACAATGTGGAAAAATACTGAGGGACTGGAAAAAAAACTCTTTAAGGATCTTGATATCACTCCTGACCTTATTTCCGAACTTGTAAACAAATCCTTTTTGCAATCTAAGTAGTGCCTGATCTAAAGCCCCTGTTGAGATCGCAGGCCAATCGCCAGCCATTGATTTTGCATATGCCATAGTTCATCTGAAAATAAATTCATGAAAAATATTCAAATGCATAAAATATCTATTAAGGTAATCTTGACAAAAATAAGGTTTATATCTAATCTGTTTTTTAAATGCTTAATGACCATATTTCAATAAAGATAACATTACAGAGCAAAATACACTCATATGGGACAAATGTCTGACACAATTTCAAAGGTTCAAAAGGTTCCAACACATCCTGCTGCACCTTCTGAAAACCATGAACTTCAACTTGCAGGCGATTTTGTCAGGGATACTAACTGCAATCTTTTTCTCACGGGTAAGGCTGGTACCGGCAAAACAACATTCCTTCATAATCTGCGGAAGAACACGGCAAAACGGATGATCATCACGGCACCAACAGGTGTTGCCGCCATAAATGCAGGCGGGGTAACACTGCATTCCTTTTTCCAGCTACCCTTTGGACCATTTGTGCCTGGAAGCGAGGCATATGAACGCAGTGAACAGCGCCAGTTCAGGTTCAGCAAAGAAAAAAAACAGATCATAAAAAGTCTGGATCTTCTCGTAATCGATGAAATCAGCATGGTAAGAGCTGATCTATTGGATGCCATAGATACCGTGCTTCGCCGCATCCGCCGCAATAATCTTCCATTTGGCGGGGTTCAACTTTTAATGATAGGAGATCTGTTTCAGCTTTCACCTGTTGCAAGGCCTGATGAGTGGCAGATTTTACAACGACACTATGAATCCGTTTACTTTTTCAGCAGTCATGCCCTTGATCACAATAAACTTTTTACCATTGAATTAAAACATATCTATCGTCAGTCAGATGCAAAATTCA
>Ga0256840_1004108_pt1 | contig 11153 bp, 14 predicted proteins | sample 355202metaG_FD_185969 | JGI IMG/M metagenome (GOLD analysis project Ga0256840, IMG submission 185969) | Hydrothermal vent microbial communities from Mid Atlantic Ridge, Atlantic Ocean - 355-202 | ecosystem: Environmental > Aquatic > Marine > Hydrothermal vents | place: Atlantic Ocean: Mid...
TGAATATCTTCTTCAGAAGGGGTTAGCCCAAGCACTTTTTGATTGTGATAGTGTGTTCCTAAAATATTAATTTTTTTATTTAACTCTTGAAACTGTTGCTCTTTTAACTCTGGCGAAATGTAGTAGTCATTAAGACCATTACCCTCTTTAAATGATGTTCTGATTTTTTGTAATGCATACATAGATTATCCTAAAAGCTTTTTTATAAAATACGCAAGAGAATACTCAATGAGATAAGGTTCTATCTCTATATTCTTAATATCTATTCCATTTTTTGGATTAAATCCAAGTGACGAGAGAGGCAGAACAATATAATCAACAAACTCATTGCGAAGTATGTTTAGTATATTTTGATTTGTACTACCAATAAAAGACTCAAAATCAACACTTAAGGAATTTAAAGTCTCCAAAGATGGCCACCGCTCATAATTTTTAAAAATGCTATGGCTTGCCTCCAACTCCTCTTTCATGGTATCCGCTTTAGTAAACAGAACTACTATTGGTGTATTTATCTTGTTGTCATTAGAGATCTCCCTACCTTGCTTTATGGTTTGAACTAATGTTTCTAAAGTTTTTATAGTTTTATCTTTAGCATGTTGGTCTGTGGTATCAGCAAGAAATATAATCGCCTTGGAGTGTACAATATATCTGTATGATTCTTTTGTAACATTTCCTGACTCCAAGTCTTCGCCAGCAGCATCATAAAATATCAGTGATAACGATTTTTTATATTCAGCATTGTTTTTAAATAAAAAAACCAGTGGTTCACCAGCTATGCTTGTTTCTATTGTACCTGTTGCTCCTGGTAAAGTATGTTCTATATAAATATTTCTACTTAATCCATCAATAAGACTGCTTGTGTCGCCAAGATTCATCAAAGAATAGCTTGAGTACTGAGATAAGGTATTTTTTAGTTCATTCATTAGTACTGTTAAAAATACACTTTTCCCACTGCCAGTACCACCAATAAGAGCAATCATAGCATTTTTATTTCCTTGTAATTCATAAAAAAACTCTTTGTTACAATTTGGACAAAGTGTCTTACATAAACTATCATGATTGTTAACAGGACAGAAGTTAACAACTTTTAAGTCAAGAAACTGTGTGTAAAGTCTATGCAGTATAGGTAATTGCTCAAGTGTAAAATTACTTTTACAAGATCTACAGTTGTATGTAGCATCACGAGGGTGGAATTTTTCATAACAGTGTGGACATATATATTTTTTAAACATTTGAGGCTCCAATTTTTAAAGATTTATTTGATGGATGTATGATGTTTGTTTTATAAATATCTTCAATAAACAATTTGCAGTACAAAATTTCATTCACTAGAATTTCTGCTTGATATATGTTTGAACTAAGTGGTTTTTGTACTTCACAAAGCACTTTTGTATTCTTTAAATCTGATGGAAAATTTAATTTTGATCCGAGTAGTTTAAATGGAGGGGGTGACTTTGTTTCATCTTTAAGTTCTACTTTTAAAATGTATATTTTAGTTTGAGAAAGATTAAAAATGAACTTTTCAAAAGCTGAAACTTTTGGTATTATAGTGTATCTTAACTCAAGTATTTTTTTAGTATGCAATTTTAGAACACATTCATTACACATAGCATTTTTTGTACTATATAAAGTATCTAAAAAGTTCTCTCCCCTACATATGGAACAAATATTTCTTATAAGTTTCATATTTGCCCCCATTGTATATATGCAAACAAAAAGAAAGTTAAAAAAAGTAAAAAGAATATTTTAAGAATACCTCTAAACCAAATAGTAGACCAGATATAAGTCCAAAATCCCGTCCAAAACCCTGAATTTGAACGAAAAGGGTGAATTGGAGAGAAAGTTTTTAAAACCTGATAAAGCATAAAGCCAAAAATAATTACTAATAACAAATCCATAAACTCTCCCTTTAGCTATTTTCAAGCAAAAGAATACGCTACTTTTTTTGGATTTTTTGGAAGAAAGGCTTAATAAATCAAATTATCAAACTTATTATCTGCCTCTAACACAACGAGCATAATTGTTATAGGACTTATTGTATATGTTTTTGAAGTTTCATTTAAGTAATTATTTTACATTGACAGAATCAGGGTTTATCCCTATTGTTCTAAACTTTTCCCATGCTAACATGGCCGCTTCATCTTTATCGTTTGCACTTACTTTTACCATTTTATCTGGTTTACCATTTTTGTAAGCCCAGCACTCATATGTTCTAGCCATTATCATTTCTCCTTTAATCGTATAATTTCTTTTTAAATTTGTAACTTGCATTTTGTGCAATTTCATCTTCATTATCACCCTCGCTAAAGTTTTTAGTAAGAAAGTAATCGCAATATTTTTCTTGATAAACTCTATTCATTGCACTATTAATATCAGAATCACTCCATCCATTTTGTTTATGCATAATGCATCTAGAAAGTCCATAACTAAATACACATCTTCTACAACTTACAAAACTATTTCTATTATATTCATAACCTACTGGATCAATATATTTATTCGCTGTTATTTTACTGTTATATTTAAAACGGAGATAGATATCTATAGGTTGATTAAATATTTCATCATTTGAACTCGAGCTTTCATCTCCACCACCAAAACACATTTAAACTCCTTTTTTGTACATAATGCCAACTCTTTTAAAACCAAGTTTAACATATAGTTTTTCAATTTTTTCAACTTCCACACCATTTGTACTACTTAAAGTAATCTCTTTTACATTATGTAACTTTACCCACTCAAAATAGACTTTAAGAAGTTTTATTGCACCAATTGACTTGCGTTTCTTTTTTATGATAAAAAAGAGAGAGTCCATAGCTAATCTTTCTCTTGAGAAAAAATACTCTATAATTTCAGCGACAAAAAAACCTATCATCATGTCATCAGCTTTCAATAATAAGACTAAAGCTTTGTCTGAACATATCTTTTGAGATAGATATTTTCTTAATTTCAAAATATCTATCTCAATATTTTGATAGTAGCCCTCTTTATGCATAATTGTGCATAAATCAATTAAAGTATCAAGGTCAGATAGTTTTGCTTCTTGGATAGTTATTTTTGTATACCTAATATAATTTTGTCTAAAAATTACCCTTCATTTTATATTTATATGCTATTATACATTATATTCTATGAGGAGTTAGCATGGCTAAATGTATGGATTGTGGAGAAACAGGGAAATGTCGTTGGTGTAGAACAACAGGAAAAAATAGTGATGGATCCACTTGTAAAATGTGTAAGGGAAGTGGTGTTTGTTCAAAATGTAATGGTACTAAGAGTGTATAAAAGGAGCCGACTATGTTGAAAATATTTAAATTTTTTGAATTAAATTGGGTTTGTAAGTGTGGTAACACTTTAGAAGACGATAGAAATTTCTGTGTCCAGTGTGGTAGAGAAAGACCTTTATCCCAATGAAAAAGCTGGCTGGCTCCTAGCTTAAATCTTCTGCTTGCTATTTTATATATTTCCAAGTTAGTGGACAGTATATTTGAAAAATAAGGGTAAGTCTACCGCAAGAATTTTTCTCAAGGAATGGTTTCAGTAAATCTACTTGTCTGTTAAAGATTCATAATCTATACTATTGTGCCAAGAGTTGTAAGCATTTTCCCATTCATGTATCAATGCTAATCTTTGTTCTCGGTCATACCCATTTTCATTTGAGTTTCGTTGAAATCTACCTTGTTCTCTTATTTCACGCCATTGCTTGTATAGTGATTTAAAATGAGTCTTAGATGATGGATAAATATTGAGATGATCATACATTTTTAATCCTTTTCAAAAAATTATAGTATTTCTTATATTAATGTAGTCTTATTGTCCTGTGTTTTCCAGTATTTCCAATTAAATATTCATACTATGCTCTTAGAAAAAATTAAATGAAGGGTAAATTATGAAAGTAAAAATCTACATCTCGCAAGAAGTTGAAAAAAATGTCGGTACTAGATTTCAAAAGGTACTAAAAAAAAGTGGTTACAAAGTTGCTTTTAAAACTCTTGACAAAACAAGCACTAAAATTACTTGTGTTACTGCTCTATCTTCCTTAGAGCAGATTGATGCAACTTATAATGGTCTCAACACATCTGATAAGTATTTATTAAAGTTTACTAAAGTGGTTAAACGATTGTATTGCTTATCAAAAATTGATGAAAAAGTTACCTATAAAGAACTACGAAAGTACATGCCATTGCTTAATAAAATATTTTTATATATACAAATTTTAAGTTCTAAAAAAAACTGGAAAAGTAAGTTTGATTCTATAGACAAGATGTTAAAATTTTATATGCATGATGCTGAATTTATGAAAATTAGTGATGCATTATCAGAACTTTTTAGTATGTCAGATTTGATAGCATTATTTCAAGAGTTTACAGATGCTATTTCATTTAAAAAAGAATCAACAAGCCTTAAAGAAGAAATGGAGTCATTTTTAGAAAATAATCCCCAATATGAATCTTTAAGAAAAGCATACATTGATAGGTCATATATACTTTTAGATCAATTTTTAGATACTAAACTTAGTGATAGTAAAAAAAAGTACTTTGAAGATCTTTTGGCTCTTAGTCTCAGTTTAAATAAGGAAGAAAAGATTAGAATTATCCGAATGTTGCCTACATTAAGCATTTATCAGATAGATGAACTGATAAAAGTTTGGATTCAAGAATCTAAAAACTTTAAAGAACTTGAAAAGATACATTATGATGATACAGTAGCTCTAAAAAATAAATGTGATAATGATTGGAAAGATATATCTGAAAACCTAGCTCGTTATTTACTCTCATCTCCTCGTGATATTATGAGTAAAATGCGAGATTATATTAAAGGGCAGGACCATATTATAAAAGACATTTCTACGATATTATATTACCAACAAGAGATTATGTATGGAAACAAATCGTTAAAGCCATTAGGACCAATACTTGTAGCGGGGCCAACAGGTTGTGGTAAATCTTTTATACTTCAAACTAGTGCAACACTAACTAAATTACCATATATACATGTTGATTGTAGTTCTCTCGTGAGTGAAGGTATTAAGGGACACGGTATAAATGATGTTTTAAAAGACATATTGAGAATATGTGATTATGATGCAAGTCGGGCAGAAAAAGCTATAGTATTTTTTGATGAGTTTGATAAGTTGTTATTGCATCATGATGGAGAGTCTATTATGACACAAATACTTAGAGTTGCAGAGGGTCATGACACTCCAATAGTGACTTCTATGGATCAGGCAAATGAATTTAAAGGTATTAAATCCTTAAATACAAGTAAAATTTTATTTGTTTTTGGTGGTTCTTTTGAACATATAATGGAAGAAAAAAGAGAAAAGCACTCTGGGTTTCTCAAGGAGAAAAATACAAATACAGTATTAAACCTAAAAGACCTTGAAACCTCAGGTTTTCCCAAAGAGCTGCTAGGTAGGATAAAAGGAGTTTTTATATTAAGAATATTGCAGGTCAATGATTACTTTGAGATACTTAAAAAAGGAAAGAATTCACCCATTCTAGAATATAAAAATCTTATAAAGTCTACACATGGGAATAGAGTAACCGTAGATGATGATATACTTAAGAGCATCTCAAAAATGGCTTTTACATCTAATTATGGAGCAAGAGGCTTGCATCAGATAATATATAAACTATTTCAAAACATTTTATTTGAGGCTCCTGAGACAAAACAAATGTATGATATTACCTTGGAAAATATTCATGGTTTAAAGCAAGAAATTGAGAACAAAGGTGAAGGTGAATATGATGTATAGGGTAAAGTTTAACACCATTCAAATAAATTTATTTTCAATAATAGTAGTTCTTCTATTGGTATTACTTTTTAGTGCATGCAGTACACTTATAATTCAAAAAGAAAAAGAAATATCCATTCCAAAGCCTAGAGCACAAATAATAGATAGAAATGGAAAGATATTAGCAGTAAAATCAATCAACTACGAGGGTATAGTTTTTAAAAGACACTATCCTTACAAGGAAATCGCAACACATGTTATCGGATATGCCACTAAAAATGATGATATTTATCGAGGAAAGACAGGGGTTGAAAAAGAGTATAATGCTTTACTACAAGCTTCAAAAACTGTAAAACTAACTATTGATATAGAACTTCAACAGTATATATCTTCTCTGTTTAAAGATTTATCAGGCTCTGTAATCGTTATGAATGTAAATGGTGAGATACTCTCAATGAGTAGTTTTCCAGAATATGATTCAAATATCTTTATAGATGGAATCTCTAAAAGAAAGTGGGAAAGACTTACTCAAGATTCCAAAGAACCATTTGTAAATAAGAGTATAAATGCTCTTTATAATCCAGGCTTAACAATCGCACCTGCCCTTGGTTTACATTATATCTCTTCTAATGAACTAGGTAAAGATTTTCATGTAAATTGTAAGTCATCATTTATTGTAGGAAAACATACTTTTATGTGTGCAGCTAAACATGCTAAAGTAGATGTAGCAAAAGCTATTAGAGAAGGGTGCAGTGACTATTTTTACAAAGGTGCTACAATATTGGGTATATCAGATATAAGTCAAACCCTAAAACGCTATGGACTTAGTAGGCAAACAGGTATAGACTTACCAAGAGAATTCCACGGTCTTGTTCCATCAAAAGAGTGGAAAAAAAAGAAGTATCATAAGCCTTGGTATATAGGTGAAACTCTTAATGCTTCTATAGGACAAGGAGAACTCTTAGTTACTCCTTTACAAATGACACGATTAACTGCACTTTTGGCGACAGGAAAGCTTCCAGAGCCTCATTTAATAGAGCATAATCAAGTCTATAAAAATGTATTGAATAGACAAGAGTTAAAAAAGCTACCGATTATACAACAAGCTATGTATGAAGTATGCCATAACTCAAAAGGAAAATTAACACCTTACATTGATACTAAAGTGACTATTGCTACAGAACAAGGTTTTGCACAAACGATGGAAGGAAAATCCCACTCTTGGATTATAAGTTATGCACCTTATGAAAAAGCTCAATACATTGTTACTGTGCTCTTGGAGCATGATAGTAGTGGAGGCAAAGAAAATGCTAAAATTGTCTCTAAAATTTATGATAAACTAATAAATCTAAATTATCTCAAAGGCAATCAATGAAAACTATAATCTTTATAGGGGTTTTACTCTCAGTTATCTATCTCTATGCTCTTTACACTGTTTCCCCAGAGTGGAGTGCTTTATATGGTTTTTCTGATGCGATGTATTTAATCAAAAATCAACTTGTGTATCTTTTAATATCTATAGTAATATTAATTTTACTAATCCGCACAAAATCATCTCAAACATTTGATAGGGTAGGGCTATCTCTTTTTGGCTTCTCATTGGTTTTGCTAGTTGCCATGTTTTTTTTACCAAATTCCATTGTCCCTTTTGTAGATGGAAAAAGGCTTTATCTTGTTGTTGGGATTTTTATTTATCCAATGCTTTTTTTTACATTAGGAGTAATTTGGTTTATAAATTCTCTACATAATAAATTTACCCTTAAAAATCTCAATGCTACTATTTTTGCTTTGATGTTGTTAAGTGGATTTTTAACACTCTCTTTTCATGATTATGGAATGTTCTTGCTTTTAGAACTACTCATGCTATTTTTTCTGTTTTATCTTAATGGGGTTAATAAATATTTATTAGGTGCTTTAGTTGGCTTGCTGGGTGCTATAGGAATTTTTATAATTACTTCAGCACATAGACTCTCTCGATTACAAAACTGGATAGCTTCATTGGATTTAAGTAATTTGCAAAACTCTTTAGACTTGGTAGGATTGCAGATACTAAACAATAATTTCGGGATGATTTTTGTGATAGGGGTTATTGCTTTTTTTGTATTTTTTATCTATAGTATACATAAAAACATAATCTCTTCTAAAAATAACGAACTGTTTAAAGTTGGTATTATGGCAATATTTGTACTAACTTTGATTCTTAATTGTTTAGCTCTTTTTGGGCTTTTACCTATAGAAGCACCACCTCTTTACTTTTTTGATTATGGTTTTTCTATTAGTGTAATTTCATATTTAATGCTTGCAATGTTGGGAGTTTAATTATGCGAAATTTTTTAAAAATTAGTACTATCTTTTTAATAGTTATAGTGGGAGTTGTTTATTATATTCTAAACTCCCCATACCGTATGCACAGGGTTGAACAATTTTTCAATCCAACTCTGCAACAACTACCTTCTCTTCGAGCAAGGATCATAACAGAAGATAATGTAACTTTAGCATACTCAGAGTATGTTTACCATCTCTCATTTTTAGGGGGTGTTTATAATACGCAGGATTTTCAAAAGATACTTGATAGTATTAACACCGTTAAAAAGATTGACACTGCTTCTGCGATGAAATGCTACTTTAGAAATACAAACAAAGAGTATAAAATAGTACTTTATGGATTTGATGAAAAAAGTGTAAAGCAGATAGAAACAGTTTTTCATCAAGAAAATATAAAACTTCAATATGCTTTTAAACTTAGCGGAGAGAGAAGAGTGTATCCTTATGACAACACTTTAACACCACTACTTGGTTATAATAAAAAACTTATAGATAAAACAACTAACTATACATACCTATCTGGAGTGCAAGGTTTAGAAAAATCGTATAATGATATACTAGCAGATACCCCACTTGTAAAAGCACAAGATATTCACTTAAGCATAGACTTCAAAAAACAAAGGGTTTTAGAAAAAGAGCTAGATGAACTTAAGGCTTTGTATGATGCTAAGGAAGTTATTTCTGTCGTATTAGATACTGATACCTTCTACATAAAAGCTTTTGCAAGTTCAAATAGATATAATCCTAAAAGTATCAAAAGAGAAGAATATGCAAATTTAAACATTCATGCTCTACAGTACCTTTTTAAACTTGATGAATTTGCTACTCTTGTCAAAGACATACTCTATCTTAATGCTAAAAACCCAAAGTATGAGATATATGCAGATTTGGAGCTTACGGAGTCAAGTAAAATAGATTTACCAAACGAAAGGGTATATAATAATAATAATGATATAAATGGCTTTGAAAATTTCAAAGTAAATCTTATGCAACTACTAAGAGCATATAGCCCATTTTACTCTCAAGGCTATATTGGTAATCCTAAAGTAGTTATAACACAGAGTACAGATAAAAAACCACTTATATCTCAAGAATTAGCACAAACTTTCAGGAAAAAAGCGAATCTCTTTTTTGAGAGTATGCCAGGGAGAAGAGTTAACATAGAGTTTAAAGATGTGAATGTAACAGCAGCAATATATATGAAAGGCTATCAAGAAAATCAGCACAATTATATGCAAGTGTTTTTTACAATTGATAAGCCTAAAAAAGAAGATACATCATTGTGAAAAAAACATATATAATAGGTGATGTTCATGGAGAGTTTGATACTCTCAAAGCACTTATAGCTAAACTCCCTCATGATGCAGAGATAATCTTTGTAGGTGATTTGATAGATAGGGGTGCGAAGTCTCGTGAGGTTATTGCTTTTGTTAGAGAAAACAAGCACAGAGTAGTTTTAGGTAATCATGAAGAGTTGATGATAAACTACGGTACAAGCTTTGCTAAAACACACCCAAACTCAACTAATCCAAGTTTTATGCATACATGGTATAACAATGGTGGCGATGCAACACTTTTTTCTTATGGACTTTTAAAATATGATAGAAAAGAGGGAATGACATGTGTAGAAAACGCAGAGATGATGGAGCAGTTTTTAGATGACATAGAGTGGCTGAAATCTTTGACTCTTTACATAAAACTCCCTCATACTATAAATAATCTTCCAGTAGTAATAACCCATGCATCTTGTGCAGATGTTTGGCATCATCATGATAACCCTGATACAGAAGAAACCTTTAGAGAATATGCCCTTTGGCACAGAAAAAATCCAAAACCACAAAGTGAGATATACAACATATTTGGGCATACTTCAGTAGAGTTTGGAGTAGAAATAGAAGAACACTTTGCAAATGTAGATACTGGATGCTACATTAACAAGCATGGATATAATGAACTGAGTGCGTTTTGTGTAGAGATACAAGAGGTTGTTAGTGTGAGTAGAGTTTAACTAGATATGGTTTTTAGTTGATTTTTGCTAATATTTTAAAAAAGGGATAAATATGCGTTTGATTTTAGTAGTTTGGAGTTTGGTTTTTAGTGTGAATTTGTTTGCTTTTACACCACCAAATTTATCATATATGGAAGAATATGATACAAGAATGTATGCCCACATAAAAACATATGGTGTTTCAAGTCAAGGTTTTGATTACAATAGAAACTGTACATCCAGTAAAGTACTTTATTTAATACAAACTACAAATACAGAGACTATAACAGAGCATGGATATTTTAGTGGAACAAGGGTTATTGAAAAAGTAAAAGTAAAAATAATGTCAGGAGATTGTAAAGGGATTTCGGGTTGGATTTCAACTAAGTCAATATTATATGGAGGAAGTGATAAGTTATTTTCTGATTACACACAAGGATTGGAGAAAACTGTAAGGAAGCTTTCAAGTGCTGCAAGACTTGATAAATTAAAAGAACTTCATTCTTATTTAAAAGATGATTCTAAGCTATATGTGAAGAATGCAATTGAAGAATTAGAGCGGAATCTTGAACAGGATTATATTGATGTAATAGATAAAAATACTGTAAGTAATTATGAAGAGTTTATTAAAAAATACCCAAATACAGCACAATCTGAAGATATTTTGTTTAAATTGTATACCCTAGTTGATAAGAAAAACAATATAAAAAACTATAACTGGTTTATTAAAACATATCCCGAAGCACCACAAATAAAAGAAGCTGTAAATAAAAGAAATATGTTGGAATATAATCAAGTCAATAACGAAAATAACATAGCCGGCTACGAATGGTTCATAAAAACATATCCTAAAGCATTACAAGTAAAAGATGCTATTGCCAACATACATAAACTTGCATTTAATGAAGCAAAAGATATTGATACTATTTCTGCTTACAATACTTATATAATTTCATATCCTATGGCGAAAGAAATTAGCCAAGCCAATGAACTAGCAAAAGAGTTAGAGCGATACAAGTACACAGACACACTTCCAACATGGTTTAGAAACATCATGCCAGACTTTTTAGCAGATATATTTAATGGTATATTTGGAATATTTTC
>Ga0256840_1004109_pt1 | contig 11152 bp, 7 predicted proteins | sample 355202metaG_FD_185969 | JGI IMG/M metagenome (GOLD analysis project Ga0256840, IMG submission 185969) | Hydrothermal vent microbial communities from Mid Atlantic Ridge, Atlantic Ocean - 355-202 | ecosystem: Environmental > Aquatic > Marine > Hydrothermal vents | place: Atlantic Ocean: Mid...
GTTTTGCATTAACCTTATATTGAATATCTAAATTATCATCATTTGCAACAAAAGTAAAATCTATTCTTATATGTTCAAAATGCCCTTTATTTAGGACTACATCCACAACATTATTTACATCAATAATTAATTTATTATCTAGTTTATATATTACCTTAAATTGATAATCTTCAAAAAATGCTTCATATTGTTTAAAATATTCTTTCAGCCCTTTTTGTAGCAAAGACTTAGCTATATCTATACTTTTTGTTGAATTTATTTTTTCTCCTGTTCTAATATTTTTAATATTTCCTATTTTAATTTTTCGATTATCTGAAATATCACCTTGTTTTCGTTGAATATTTGTTTCAATTTTTCCCTTTCTCGTTTTTATTACAATTTTTACATCAATACCGTTAGCTATAATATAGCATTGAGATATTTGTAAGTCCATCAAAAATGCAAATTTATTTATCAATAGTTTTCCCAAAGTTGTATGATAGAGAATATTTATTGTATCATTAAGTCTATTCCAATTATATTCATCAGGAATTTCCAACTTCATTCCCAAAATTGTATCATTTTTAAAATAAATTTTCTCAAACTTTATAATTGTAGTATCTGATTTAGATTGATTAAATTGTTTTAACCAGCTCTCAAATTCAGGAACTTTTGACTTAAAAAAAATTTTGTGACTTTTTAAATTCTGTGATTTCGCAGTAGCAAAATTTAAAGTGAAAATTATAAAAAAAATTAATTTTATTATTTTGTTCATCATTTATAAATATAATGTGCGTTTCTGAGTTAGCCATATCGTGCATGGCTTGGTGGCGGGCATTTTTTGCTTGTTTTTTACGGGCGAAGCGAAGTAAAAACAAGCAAAAAATGACTGACATCCAAACCGATGTTAAAAACTTATTTTTTCTTATTTTTCAATTGTTTAATTTCTATTTTTAATTGTTCCAAAGCATTTTTATCTTCGGTTAATTGTCGGTGTTTAGAATATTTTTCGTATTCTTTACCAGCAATTTCATTAGCAAGTTTCCGGGATATTCTGCCTGCATGTTCTAATATCTCATTTCCATTTATTGTCAAAATGTCATCTAATTTTTTTATCCAATCTTGCATATACATTACTTTTTGTTGTCGTGTTTGATTTTCGGCAAAAGCAAGATATTGTTCTACGAGTAGATTTAATTGACTTAATTCCTCTTCGGTTAGATAATTTTTTGCTATTGTTATATCTGATTTTCGTATTTTTTCACCTTTCCATGTTGTCAATCCCATATTCATTTTATCTGCCTTTGCTCTTTGTGCAATAATTTCGGCAGCCGTATGTTGATGAATTGCCCAATGTAATTTATTTTGGATTGTGGCAAAAAATTCTTTTGTTATATCCGATTTTGGGTCATAATCTATGCTCAAAGTATAGATATCTTTTATTTTTTGATAAAAAATCTTTTCCGAACTACGAATATCGCGTATCCGTTCGAGCAATTCATCAAAATAATTAATCTGATTTGCCGATTTTAATCGTTCGTCATCGAGGGTAAAACCTTTTATTATGAACTCTTTTAATCGTTGTGTTGCCCAAATTCGAAATTGTGTTCCACGATGCGATTTTACTCTGTAACCAACAGAAATAATAACATCAAGACTGTAAAATTTAACAGGTTTATCAGAATTTGCAATGTGCAAAAATTGCACATTGCTTTTTTCCGGTAATTCATTTTCTTTAAAAACGTTGTTTATATGTTTAGTTATTACACTTCTATCTCTTTGAAAAAGTTCCGACATTTGTTGTTGAGACAACCAAACTGTTTCGTTTTCAAGTCGGACTTCTAATTTTGTTTGTCCATTTTCTGTCTGATAAAGTATTATTTCAGAATTATTCATACTAACAACCTTTGTATCTCTATGGTATTCGTCTCCAATTTACACTTTTCGTTCTTTCAACATAAGTAATATTAGTGGTATTGCCAATTATTTTTTCTTCTGCATCAAAATCTTGTAACTCATATTGTAAATGTAAAAGAGACCTATTTTTTACAAATTTGAATGATTTTACTAAATATCCAAATTTTGACTTAATGCCGTCTATAATAGGATATTGTATTATTTTCGGAAAATAAAATATGTTTTGTCCGTCCGTTATGTCATCAAAAACGCTTTTGTTGAAAAATAATTTGTTATCAGTAGAACTAATAAAACAATCGACTATCCATTGCGGGATATAGGTGACAGAAAAATTAGACTTACTGATTATTTTTGTCCAAATAACTCTATAAAAAGCATTTGGCTTGCAATAGTAATCAATTTTTTCAGGAATTACCAATCTTTCTTGATAATCGTAATAGTTAATTTTATCAACTTCGATAGCAGGACTATAAATAAAATTGTTACCGTCTTTAAATCTTAGTATTAAAGGCTGTCTTATATATAAATACTCATGTTTTGTTATAGGTGGAATTTTTATATCAATTTTGTTATCTACCTTAATACATTTGGGCTTTTCTTTTCGTGCAGAAGAAGTTGAATTAAAAACCTCTTTTACAAAATCTATTGTATCAATAACAATATTTATAATTTTTTTTAAAACGGAAAAAAATGCCATATCATTTAACTTTATTGTTTTTAACGGATATGTGCTTACTTCTGTTGGCTGTGTGGGTGGTGGCTTGCGAAACGAGCAAAGCGAGTGAAGCAAGCTACCACCCACACAGCCAATTGAGCTAAGAACACTGTTAGCAGTATTTTTATTCTTTTTTATATTGAATACTTTTTAATTTATAATCTAATTGCAGATTTTTATTGGAAACTTTTCCGTAAAAATCACTTAACTTGTTTAAAATAAAATAATCATTTGGATATTGTTTTTCCACTTTTTTTAAGTAGTTTATGGCTTTATAATATTTTTTGTTATTTGAATAAAATAAAGCAAGATTTATAAGCACTGCTACATTGTTTGGGGACTTTAACAAAATATGTTCAAATATTTGTGCTCCAATTTTAAATTCGCCAATATGAGAATGACAACAAGCTAATTTATACATTATATCAATATTGTTTGGAATACTTATATTTAATTTTTTGAAAAAAAACAAAGCTTCATTAAAATAATTACTACTATATAAACTCTCTGAAAGTCTTATTAAAACTTCTGTATCTTCTGAATTTATTTCGTAGGCTTGTAAATAATTTTTAATCGCCTCAATATGTAACCCCTCAGATTTAGCAACATCTCCATAGATTTTATATTTTTGCCACTCTTTTGTAACTATATTAAGTAATTCACTATTGTATATGTCAATTTGCTTTTGAAATACATCTTGTAATTTAACTTTTGAAAAGGTATTTGCATACCTATATATCTCACGAATTTTAAATTGAAATGAGAAATATAGCTTGGGTGGAAAAGGAAGAGAATAATTTATACCATATTCTTTTATTTTATCAAGAGAATTAAAGAATTGAAGAAAAAGAAAGTCTTCTTTTTCTAATTCTTTAATATTTAAACACAAATAGTATTTATCTATATCATTCAAAAGTCTATTTTCATAAATTAATTTTTGGAAATTATTTATATCAATATTTATTTCAGGTTTTTTTAAAATATTTTCAACGAGTTCGCTTTTTTCTGGAAATGGTAAAAACCAATTATATGGTTCTTTAAAAAAGTCAAATTTATTATAATAGTCAATGCCAAAAAGATTATCTTCATTACTTGCTACATGTTCAATTAAATCTCTTACATCTTCTCGTGTCAAAAAATCGCTACCTGTTTTTTTGCTCAATACTGAATAAAATTTAAAAATGGGCTCTATAAATATATCAATACCTTTATTTTCAATTTGTTTTTTTATGCTATAATTCTCAAAATATAAAATATGACTAATAATAGCAAGACCATTTGATAATTCTGGAATAAATTGCAGAGAATGAAGTCTTTTTAATATTTTTGGGTAGCTGTTAATTAATTTATCTCGATTTTTGATACTTAGTATTAAACCAATTAATGCTCTTTCCCAAACGCCACTTTCAAAATCAATTAAAAAATCAATTAACAAATTTAGCTTCGTTTCATTTAATTTAGATAACAAACTAACTGTAAGAGCACTTACAATTACACTCCTTTCCGAAAATGTAAAATTATCATCATTTCTTATGCGTGAAATAATTAAATAATCAAGGTCTTCAATATATTCTAAGGCAACAATTCTATTAAATAAAATTTTTGGTTGCTTCTCTTTTAGATGCGGTATTTTGCACAACTTGAGGAAAAATGCACTAAATATTTGATTATAAAGCTTTACATTAGTATCATAAAGATTTTCTAATTGAATTATATTAAAGTCAAAAAGTTTCTCATTATCTTCTAAAACTTTTTCGAAAATGACTTTCTTATCATTAATTGTTAATTTCTCTGCTTGTGTTTTTTTTATTTGTAGTGAAGAAACAATTTCAAAATCATTTTTTTGATTACCTAATAAATTTGGAATTGGAATTGTAAAATTATTAATATAATTATATTCTTTTGCTTTTTTAACGATAGATGAATATAGATTATTTATTTTAACACAATTTTGAGAAGAACCATGATTTCTAATTTCTTTAAGGGCACTAATAAAATGATGAGTTAAAAAACTACCGTTTAAACTTTCAATCTCTTTTGTTTTCTCTAATTTTTCACTTGCAGTTAAAATTCTGTATCTTTCAGATTGCTCTAATAACAAATCTTCTGTTGCAGCTCCAGCGTTACAACTGTCGATAACCAATAATTTTTCAGTTGCTTTACAAAATTTTAAACCATCAATAAAGAATTTTATACCAATAGCATTTTTACGCTTTTCTAAGTTTCCTTCATTTATTACTAAATGCAATTCGCCTCGATTTAAAAAACCATGACCAGAAAAATAAAATAAAATAAAATCACTTTTATCAGCATTGTCAATAAATTCATCAAAATTATTAATGATGCTTGTTCGTTTTATTTCAGGAATTATGATAGAATAATCAAAACTTTCTAAAATAGTTTTGACATTCAACACGTCTTGCTCTGCATATTTTAAACCGTGTGTATTAGCACCAAATAAAAAAGCTTTTTTTGACATTATTTTTCGTTACCTTTGATTTCGTTAAATTCATTTTCATCAGTAATAAACTTAATTGAAATTCCATTTTTAAGACCAAACGAAAATTCAATATTTTTTTTACGATGCTCTTGTCTTGGTTCGAGTAACTCAAATGTCTTTTTTTGTTTAAAAATCGGATTACCTTTTTTATCTTTAAGAACTTTGCCGTTTTCGACAATCTCTTCATTTTCTATTATTTCAACCTTATAGGGTTTGTTATATAAAGTATTTATTATTTGTGTTATAGCGGAACAAATTGCAAAGACTGCACCGCTACTTGCTAAAATCAGCGTAACCAAATCTTTACTATTGCCTGTGTCATCATAATTTAAATTGGTATTTCCTGATGATAACTCAAATTCAATATCTTCCTTTTGAAGAATTTCAGAATAACTTATACTATTTTCTTGTAAAAGTGTTTCTAATTCTGGAGGTAAAACCAATGCTATTTTAGTATCCATAATTTTTTATTTTAGTTTAAATTACTGCTAACGTGTGCCGGCTATGGTGGCGTTTTTTTGTGGTGTTTTTTTAGGTGCGAAGCACCAAAAAACACCACAAAAAAATGACATCCAAGCCGCTGTTAAAGGCTTTTATTTGTTTTCCTATCAGTTTGTTTTATTTTTCTCATAAAATTCTCTGTAAATTTTTTTTATTTTTATTTCTAAGTTAGATGTCGAATTATCAGCTATTTCGGTAATAGAATTTAAAAATGTGTAATTAAGTTTTCGTATATTTCCTAAGGAAATTCTTAAATCCTTACGATTATCATTTTGTTCAAGTTGTCCTCTTGATTTTGCTTGAATTTGATAGGCTAATTGTTTATGATAATTTTGCCATTTTGTAAAGTATTTATGAATTATTGCTATTTTTTTACTTTGAAAATTTGTAGTATGTTCAATATTATTTATGTCTATATTTGGTTCAATTAAACCTTTCCTTACCAATCTATTTGCTAAGTTTGTGTTGGGGGTTATTCTCATCGTTTTCATCATATTTGAGCTATTACCAATAAGACCTGTTTCTTTTATAAATGCAAGATTTTCTTTTAAGTCATTGATAGACATTTCAGAGTCAAACATTATAAACCCAATATCAATGTCAGCATTTAAGTCTAATAGTATTTTTATTGCTATTTTATTCTCTTCAATATTAACTCCTTTTGAGTATCTTTTTAGTTGTTTATTACTTCCTGATTCAATTCCAAGAAATATTTCTCTAAATCCTGCGGAAATCATTATTCTTAAAATTTCTTTTCTAACAAGTCTGTCCTTTTCTGAATAACCAATTACCGAACGGACACTTGTGCTGATAAAAAAAATTAAATTCTCATGAATAAGTTTCTTTTTTTTATTTAGTAAGATTAATTCTGCAATTTTTTTAGCCCTATCTGGATTAGACCCTATAAAATCTTCATCATTATAGTAAATCATTTGAATGTCGAATTTACAAAGTCCTATAATTTCATTTATAACTTTTTCAACCCTAAATACACGCCAATTATTTCCATGATATTTAGTTTTTATATAACAAAAAGAGCAACGATTCCATGGGCAACCTCTACTTGCTTCTGCACGTATAATACCGTAATTATTAATAAATCTTTTAATAAAAAATCTGTATGGAAAAAAATCAATGTTTAAATTTACCACTTGCTTTTTTGTTTCTATTATAGTATTATTCAGATTTATCGCTAAATTAGGCACTTGATTAGAAACTAAAATTTGATTGAATTTAGTTAGATTTAAATTACGGTATTGTAAACGATATTTTACAATACCTGTAATAGCATCTTCACCCTCACCTAAAACACAAATCACAGAACTGTATTTCTTTAATAATGATTTATATAATAAAGTAGATAATATATCACCAACAATAATAATAGGGCTTTTTTTTAATTTTAGATTACTTTCAATTATTTCGACAGAAGTTTGATAATTACCAATTTTTGTAGAAATTCCAACAATATGTGGTTTGAGTTCTATAAAAAAGTCTAATAAATTCACTTTGTCAAGTTGCAAAAAAAACATTTTAATATCTACCTGACCATCAAATGCTGAAAACAATTTACCTGCTAAATTTTCTATTCCCAAAGGTTCATTTAATTCTGAACGTGGCGACCCAACGTCAATCAATACAATTCTAATCATTTGTTTGCTATTTTTAAACGTCAAATTTCTTCGTTACCAAAAAAGTTTATTCCATAATTTTTTTAAAATTTTGAAAGAAAACTTACCATAATGGTAAAAATTTACTAACGAAATAATAATAATTAATGGAATAAAGGATAATTTCGCAATACTCTCAATAAAGTCTGAAAATTCTTTTATATTAAGTGTTTTTATTGTTTCTATAATTGATTGATTAAAAAAAGCATTAAGTCCCCAAAAATATGTAGCAATGCAGATTACGCCCACAAGCGATAATAAAAGTAATAAATGATTTTTATTAACAGGCTTGTGAATGCTTTTTTTGGAATGAGAAATCTTTAATTGGTCTAAATCTTTTTGGATTTTTATATTATACTCAATTATTTTCTTATGCCATAAATCAATAGTCCATAATGCTAAGGCTGTTGTAAATGTCATTGGCTGTCCTGAGCCAACATAATAAACATTAGGCTTTAAAAAGCCTGTTGCAGCCTTAGTTTGTTCCTCTGTTGAATAAAAATCCCACCCTTTTGCACTTTTAGTATTCAAAAGAAGATTAAGAGGACTTATTATAGCTTCATCAAAAGGTGATACACCTAACTGTAATAATATTAGAGCTATACTTGGCGTGTATCCTTGTAATACTTTTCTCACTTTTGTGTCAGAAGATATTCCGTTAACCATAACTTTGTTATCCCAAACGATTTTGTTTTTTATATCATTTTTTAATATCGTTATTGAATTATTTATTATGCTTTTTATACTATCTACATTTGAATGACAATGATGCAAAGCCCAAATTGCCATTGCTGTTGTTGTAGGTTCATAACCTTCTTGTTCAAATCCCCAAAAATCTTTTTTCTTGTTTTTTGACTTTAATATAAAATCACAACCTTTCTCAATAGAATTTAGAATATTACTACTCTCGTTACTTGTCCAATTCGAGTATTTCAAGCTTAATTTTAATGTATATATTGCAGTACTCGTAATGTATGTATTTTGAATATTATCCCGGTGGTTGGAAAATGCCCACCCACCATCAGCAAATTGCTGGTTTAAAAGCCATTTTATCGAAGAGATAATATAATCAGAATATTTACCATTATATTTTGTTGCAATTAAAGTCCATAAAATTTGAGATGATGACCAAACATTATTTCCTTCAATTGAAGACCATGCACAATTATTGATGTCAATTTCTGATTTAGATTTGATTTTATCAGAGGAAGCAACTTCGCTATTTGTTGACATTAAATAATTTTGTATTCTTTCTTTTGTTATTGAGTCAATTAAATTATTACGATATAGGAAAAGAAGAGTTGATGCCGTTGATTCAGGTAAAGGTTCTTCTTTTTCACCAATAAAACAAGTCATACTTCCGTCAGGAAGAACAGATGAAATGAGTGATTCAATAATTGAAAAGTAATCTGTATTAAAAAACTTTTTAGAATATTTTGAGTCTCTTGCAAAAGCTAATTCTTTTATTTTTTCAAAATCCATATTATTTTAATTATTTCATTTGTTGTATATCGTTCTCTTCTTTATATATAAAATCTTGATTGCATTGCCTTTAACGGTTTGTGTATGAAGCGTTGGGCATTTCGAAGCACTTCATTTTCAGTTTACCGTAAATTTTATTTATTGCTATAATTTTCATATTAACTACTTATTGCCCAATGATTTATACACTTTGTTAGCCATTCGCCTTTTATCTGTATTTTTCTATTATAAATGAAATATCTTCATTTTTTTTCATTGTCCTATATTCTCCCGAAAGTTCATTCCAATTCAAAACTTCATATATAAAAACCCAATATTGTTCAAAATCTGTTTTAAGTTTTCTTGCTATTTTTCTATACTCGACTAAGTTAGAATTATTCCCTTGTTTTTTGTCGTACAAATATGACAATAATAAAAATATAGCATCTTCCGATTGTTCCGAATTAACAAGTAGCGTGTTTATTTCACTCATTTTAAAATCATATCTCAAAGACCAAAAGATAGCATATGATGTTGCTTCATAAAATCTTTTTTTAATTCCGTATTCGTAAATATCTAATGATATATTTTTGATTGTTTCTTTGTCAATTTTATGTGGTTCAAAGACAAAATCATCTAATAAGTGAATTAAATATGGATAAAGTAAAACGAGATGATGAATTTGTTTGATGAAATATTCTTTTGCATTTTTTCCTAAATTTTTATTTGCAAGTATTTTAATTGCATAATTTAGTATTGCAGTATCATTATTTTCACTTAGTACTAAGTCAATTACAAAGTCTAAATATGCCTTTAATTCTTTTAATCTTAGAGTTTCTTTTCCTTTATATTCATAAGTGTTTTGAAAAATATAGTTATTCAGTTTGTTAACCCAATTTTTAACACTCGCTTGTGGTAAAGGAATTATTTCAGACTTTTTATCATTAAGTTTTAATTCATATTTTCTTAACTCTTCTGATAAATCTATTAAGAACTTTTCCGCTTTTTCAAAAGTTTCCACATAACAAGTAAAATCGTCAATATGGCGGACATATTTATAACCTTTATTTACAAGAGCAAAATCAACTCTTGCTAAAACAATTTCTGAAATTAGATTGGATGCGTGTGGTCCAATTAAAACTCCGTTAGTTTCTCCATATTTAAGATTTCTGATGTAGAAATCAATTTGATTAAACCACAATGATGAACTTCTATTTTTTTTAGCGTTATTTTTTCCTTTTAATGCCCACGGGATTGAATGACTATAAATACTAGGAAAGAAGTTAGAAATATCTGCTTGAACTATATATTTACTTTTAATTAAAATATCTTGTTCTGGCGAACTATCTTTTTCATAGTTTTTATAATTCATTTCGAAAAGAGCACAAGAATTATCCATTTTTCTTAAATGAATTCGACTAACTTTAAAATCTTGGTTTCTTGTTTTAAATTTAAAATAGACTTGTATTCTATTCCAATTATTAGAAATTATTTTACACAAATTAGCATAAGCAAATGGTTCAGGGATTGCCATTTGCCTTGGAATATTAATATTCCGCATACTCGAATATCGAATATAGTCTTTTGCTTTTACTGTTGATATTGGAACTTGTATTGTCTTTGTATAATTCAGGAAATCATCACTTTTCAGAAAATTTGGTATTTTTTCAGCAAATATTCCGCAACCAACGAGTTTTTCATATATTTCGTCAGTTGTTATTTCATTTATATAATCAGAATATTTATACATTTTATTTTTTTCTTTGGTGATGGCTAACGTCAGGATTGGTGTATTACACCAATCCACTATTATATGTTTGAACTTGTTTTTTTAATCTATTGATAATCTTTTGATTATAACTTTTAATTTTCTGTGTTTAGATCGATTGGTGTAATTATGGCGGCTCTTTATTTTTATCTTTTTCATCTTCTTTTATTCCCAAAAGACTATCTAAGGGGCTTCTTATTTTCTGTAAATTTTTTTCTGCTACATGCGTGTATCGTAATGTCGTTTTTATGTTGGTATGTCCTAATAATTCTTGTATGTACCTTATATCTGTTCCTTGTTCCAACAAGTGGGTAGCAAAACTGTGTCTTAATGTGTGTAGTGTTATGTGTTTTTTGATGCCGCTTTTTAATACTGCTTTGTTCAGTATCTTTGAAAAACTTGAAAAACTGTATTTTCCTCCACTTGCTCCTTCAAATAAATAATTTTTTGGTTTGTATTCTTTAATATACTGTTTCAAGATTGGTTGCAGCGACTCTGAAAGCAATGCTGTGCGCGATTTTTTCCCTTTTCCATTGTTTATTTTTATTAATTTCCGGTTAAAATCTACATCAACTACTTTTAGTTCTAATGTTTCGTTACGACGTAAACCGGCTGAGTAGGTAATAAGCAAAAGGGTTTTA
>Ga0256840_1004111_pt1 | contig 11148 bp, 9 predicted proteins | sample 355202metaG_FD_185969 | JGI IMG/M metagenome (GOLD analysis project Ga0256840, IMG submission 185969) | Hydrothermal vent microbial communities from Mid Atlantic Ridge, Atlantic Ocean - 355-202 | ecosystem: Environmental > Aquatic > Marine > Hydrothermal vents | place: Atlantic Ocean: Mid...
AGATTTACACAGATTATTTGTGTTTTTGAACACCGTAGTGGTGAATTATTTCAGCATCTCATGATAAACAAAAAACCATACAGCTTAGTGAACTTAGTGTCTTCTTGGTGCACTTTGTGGTTAAATCTCCCGCAGATTGCGCAGATTTTCGCAGAACTGTATGAAAAACTGTGTGTTTATTTGAACACAGATATAACGGATAACGCAGATTTTCACAGATTATTTGTGTTTTTGAACACCGTAGTGGTGAATTATTTCAGCATCTCATGATAAACAAAAAACCATACAGCTTAGTGAACTTAGTGCCTTCTTGGTGCACTTTGTGGTTAAATCTCCCGCAGATTTTCGCAGAACTGTATGGATAGCTGTGTGTTTATTTGAACACAGATATAACGGATAACGCAGATTTACACAGATTTTTAGCCACTAATTTTCACTGATTAGCACAGATTATTTGTGTTTTTGAAGACCGTCATGCTGAATTTATTTCAGCATCTCACCTATGAAACCTTACCAACCTAAAGGTCTTTCTCTTTTTTCTATGTGCCTATGTGGTTAAAACCAATAAAAATATCGCAATTTTAAACTATATTTATAGTTTTTATTTTAAAATCACAAAAATCAATTAAATGACTACCTTTGTTCCAAATCCTAAAATATTTTTAAAAATGAAAAAAGCATACCTTTTAGTAATAAGCACGTTGTTAATTTTTTCTTGTTCATCAAATAAAAAAGAAACTAGAAAACCTATCAAACAAGTTACCAATACCACTAAACCCGATAATTCATCGTCTATGGAAAACAAGGTAAAAGAATATGCTCGTGTTGCATTAACAACCGATTTATCTAAATTAACTGAAAACGAGAAAAAAATGATTCCGTTGTTAATTAAAGCAGCACAAACAATGGACGACTTATTCTGGTACGAAGCTTATGGCGATAAAAAAGAGTTGTTAAACAGTATTACAGATAAAAACACCCGTGATTTTGTTGCCTTAAATTACGGTCCTTGGGATAGATTAGATGACAATAAACCAATCATTTCTAAATTTGGAACAAAACCTTTAGGCGCAAATTATTATCCTAAAGATATGACAAAAGAAGAGTTTGAAAAAGCAGATTTAGTAGGAAAAGATTCATTATATACTTTTATTGAACGTGATGCTAATGGTAAGTTGATTGCCATCGGATTTAATCAAAAATTCAATAAACAATTACGTAAAACATCACAATATTTAATGGAAGCAGCAGCTTTTGCTAAAAATAAAGGATTAAAAAATTATTTATTAGCAAGAGCAAAAGCCTTGTTAAATGATGATTATTACACTAGTGATAATTTGTGGATGGATATGAAAACCAATCACCTTGATATTGTTGTTGGTCCAATTGAAACTTATGAAGACCAATTATTTGGATATAAAGCAGCTCACGAAGCTTATGTTTTAGTAAAAGATATGGAATGGAGTAAAAAACTAGCACACTTTGTAAGTTTTTTACCTGAATTACAAAAAAACTTACCAGTTGATGCAAAATATAAACAAGAAAAACCAGGAACAAAATCCGATTTAAACGCTTATGACGCCATTTATTACAGTGGAGAAGCAAATTCAGGTGGAAAAACAATAGCTATCAATTTACCAAATGATGAACGTGTTCAGTTAAAAAAAGGAACAAGAAGATTGCAACTAAAAAACGTAATGAAAGCAAAATTTGATAAAATTTTAGTACCTATTGCAAACGAATTAATTGCTCCAGAACAACGCAAACATATTACGTTTGATGCCTTTTTTGCCAATACGATGTTTCATGAGGTTGCTCACGGTTTAGGAATTAAAAACACTATTAATGGTAAAGGAACTGTTAGAACAAGTTTAAAACACTTATCGTCTGCTTTAGAAGAAGGAAAAGCCGATGTTTTAGGTTTATATATGGTGATGCAATTACACAAAAAAGGAGAATTAGACGGTGATATGAAAGATTATATGACTACGTTTATGGCAAGTATTTTTAGATCTGTTCGTTTTGGTGCTGCAGACGCTCACGGAATTGCAAATATGGTACGTTTTAATTATTTTAAAGAAAAAGGCGCTTTTATACGTAACGAAAATGGCACTTATACTTTAAATTACGATAAAATTATGCAAGCAATGAACGATTTATCTGCACTTATTTTAACACTTCAAGGAAACGGCGATTATGCTACTGTAGAAAAATTAGTCAAAGAAAAAGGAATTGTTCCTGCTCAATTACAACAAGATTTAGATCGTTTAAAAGAAAAACAAATACCTGTTGATATTATTTTTGAACAAGGTGTTGAGGCTTTAGGATTGTAATATATTAAATATTTCAAATTACTGATAGTATCATTCTAAGTGATGCTATCAGTTAATTATTTGTATATTAATTTGTTTTCTACAAAAAACGAATGAAAAACGGTAACAAAATAAAAAATAAATTGTCTTTAAAATAAATAACCTTTTTAATCAAAATAAGTATGAAATTTTTATTGAAATTAAACATTCTATTGATGTTTGCTAACCCTGTTTTTTCACAAAAAACTATTCCAATTATTAAAGCAACATCTAAGACTGTTGATATAAAAATTGGAAATAAGTTAAATAAAGGGCAATGGACTATAATGCCTGATATAAATCCTGATGTATTTGATATTAGTAAAGTTGGACAAGTTGTAACATTTTATACAGACATTGATTCTATAAGTGTAAAAGTTAATGAAAAGACTAATTTTGATTTCATTATTTTGTTAAACAAGAAAGATTCTGCGTACACAAAAATAAAATATAAAGAACCTTATTTAACCACGTTAAAAAAGGCAAAAATATATAGTTTAAATCATTCAAGAGAATTACCAAAATTTACATATCAAGACAGTAGTGATGTAAACCTAAAACGAATAAGAAAAGATTTTAATCTTGATTCTATAGCAGGAAAAGGAAATGAAGTTTCAAAACTTCTAAATATGATGCATTGGGTTCATAACATAGTTAGACACGATGGAGGAAGTAATAATCCTACTTTAAAAAATGCAATTGATTTAGTAACTGTTTGTCAAGTTGAAAAGCGTGGAGTAAATTGTAGAATGATGGCAGTAATACTAAACGAATGCTATTTATCAATGGGTTACAAATCAAGAATGATAACTTGTATGCCAAAACCATTAAGATTTAACGATTGTCACGTAATAAATACGGTATTTTTAAAAGAATTAAACAAATGGATTTGGTTAGACCCTACATTTGATGCTTATGTAATGAATGAAAAAGGAGAGTTATTAGGACTTCAAGAAGTTAGATCACGATTAATCAATGACCAACCATTAATTTTAAATCCCGAAGCAAATTGGAATAGACAAAATAGTAAAACGAAAGAAAACTATTTATATAATTATATGGCAAAAAATCTTTATAGATTAGAAACGCCTATTCATTCAACATATAACTATGAAACAAATGAAAAAGGAAAAACAGCAGAATACGTTCAATTATTGCCACTTGACGGAATTAATCAAAAGCCAATTCTTGAAATAAGTAAAAATAAAAAAACGGAAATGACATATAAAATCTATATTACAAATAATCCAAATCAATTTTGGGAAATGAAATAAAGCCAGCAAATAATCAAGTGTAAAAAGAATAGCTAAAATTGTATAAAACACCAAATTAAAGGCAAACAACTAAAGAAGTAAATTAAAAATTCTGCTTCCAAAATTGGCTACTTCGTTTATACAAACCCTTACATCTTATCTAACATCTAATTTCTTGAAACAAAGCAATTTTACTTTTTGGTTTTACTGCAAATTTAGTGGAACAACTTAAAATCAACATTTAATTTAAAAATATGATTGTAGATGAAAATATAATTTTTAGACGACATTCGAAAGGTAATCGTAAAATTTGAAATGAAGTATCGTAGAATTTTCTGCTGTTTGAGTTCCGTTAATAGATTTATGATTATTGGAATAAGTATTACAACGGAACGAGTTCAGAAAATTTAGATGCTGAATGATAAATTTAGATAAGCTTTCGTAAGCCTAGATTTTTTTGGTTCGTTTTTTTATCAATGAAAAAAATGAACAAATAAGATATTATACTAATTGTTAGATTTTTAAGTATCAGTATAAATTACCCATTAAATTTGCAGTAGAACCTGTTTTTTTAATGAATAATAATGTTTACCAATATTATTTTATTGATAAATCTCATAATTCAGCATAAATCCATTTGATATCTTTGACAATCAAATCAAATTTATATTAAAATGGCAAATTTAAATACAAGTTACGCAGGATTAACACTTAAAAATCCACTAATTATTGGCAGTAGTAGTTTAACAGGAAATGTTGATAATCTCAAAGAATTTGAAAGACTTGGTGCAAGTGCGATTGTATTAAAGTCCATTTTTGAAGAAGAAATTACCAATGAATTTAATCAAATTATACATGAAGTAGATTCAAAAAACGAAACAGACCAACATGTAGATTATTTTGATAAAAAGATAAAGCAAGACAATATTAACAACTATATTCAGCTTATTAAAGACGCAAAGCAAGCTCTTTCTATACCTGTTATTGCTAGTATTAATTGTATATCATTACACGAGTGGATTTATTTTGTACAAAAAATTGAATCAGCAGGAGCTGATGCTATTGAGTTAAACATCTTTTATTTTCCAGCTGATTTTACAACCTCTTCTAAAAAAATTGAAAAAAGATATCTAAAAATTATCAAAAAAGTAAAAGAAATTGCCAAAGTGCCTATTACTGTTAAAATGAGTCAATATTTTACAAACTTAGGTGAAATGATATTAAAAATAGATAATTTAGGCGTAGATGGAATCTCCTTATTTAATCGTTTTTATAAACCAGATATCCATTTAGAAACTAAAGAATTGATAACAGCCTCTGTTTTTAGTCATCCAGAAGAATATGTAACACCTTTGCAATGGGTTGCGCTTATGAGTAAGCGTACAAATACGCCAATGGCTGCATCTACAGGAATTCATAACGGAGAATCATTTATAAAATTACTTATGGCAGGTGCGCAAGCCAATTATATTGTATCTTCTTTGTTTGTAAACGGATTTGAAGTGATTTCAGAAATACTAACCTATTTAGACCAATATTTAACGAATAATAAATACAATTCAGTCCAAGATATTATTGGTTTATTGAATCAATCTAATATAAAACATCCTGCTTTTTATGAAAGAGCTCAATTTATGAAATATTTTACAGATCATAAATAAATATAGCATACGGATAAATTGAATTTAAGGATTAACTATAATCAACTATATTTTAAAAACTTAATTAAACTTATTTAAAGAATAAATTTAATAAAGTGAAATTTAAAACAACAAATAAAAATCTTCAAAATAATTTATCTATTTTTATAAAACATTGATTATTATTATAATAAATTAGAGTTATTTAAAATATTTTATAAAAAACAAAAGCTCTTGACAGGGGAAATCAAGAGCTTTCTACATTCTTTAATATAGCATAAAGAACTTTTTCTTTTTCAGAGAAAGAATACTGCTAAGATATATCAAATATTAATTGTATGTTTGTAAAAAATATAAACATAAAAAAAACATTTTGTATTTTTTACAAATTATTATATTATGTTAAAACTTGATAACCAGTTTATTAAATTAATAAAATCTAAATCAAATAAAAATCTATCATTTATTGATGAAATAGCGACCGTCTTAAATATTAATTATGATGCTGCATATAGAAGAGTTAATGGAAAAACGTCTTTATCATTAAATGATTCAATAAAACTTGCAAAACACTTTAAAGTTTCATTAGATAAATTATTTACTGTTGGTGATCCTTCTAAAATAATTGTTAATAAAACTATAGATATTACAGATTTGCAAACATTAGAAAACTATTTTAAAAATGTTCAAAAGCGATTGAAACCTATTGAGTATAATGAGAAAGCAATTATGTATTATTCTGCCAAAGAATTGCCAGTATTTCATATATTGTCTAACAATAGTTTATTTAGATTTAAGATATTTGTTTGGTTACAAATATTAGGAGGTGATAATGATATTAATAGAATATCTTTTGAAGAATTTAAAATTTCTGATTCTTTAATTAATACCGTTATTGAAGTAGGAAAACAATATAGAAATGTTAAAATAACCGAGTTGTGGAGTAATAATATATTAAGTACAACATTACATCAAATACAGTATTTTTATGAATCAAACTTATTATCTTATAAAAATGCACTTAAAATTTGTGAGGAACTAACAATTACAATTAAAAATATTGAAAACGATTGTTATATAGGAAGAAGAAACAATCATAATAAAACCCAATTTAAGTTGTTTTACAACCCCTTAATGAATTCAAATAATAATGTATTGATTAAAATACCTCATTACAAAGTTACTTTTGTGTCTTATTCCATTTTAAGGTATTACGAAATTGAAAACACACAAGTATGTGCTACTATGGAGCGTTTTATAAATAATCAAATATTTTTATCAAAACAAATTTCAGAAGCAGGCGTAAAGGATATTATATTGTTTTTTAAACCTTTATATAGCCAAATTAATAGTTTAATTAAACAAATAAATCTCTTAAAACAATTTCCAATACAAAAATTTTAATTTTTTTGTAACATTTTTTTAGATTGTTACGTATAATAAGTACATAACTAAATATAATTTTTTACAACATGAGACAACTTAAAATTACCAAACAGGTTACCAATAGAGAAACTGCTTCGTTAGATAAGTATTTACAAGAAATTGGTAAAGTAGATTTGATTACTGCTGATATGGAAGTAGAATTAGCACAACGTATCAAAGCTGGTGATGAAAGAGCCTTAGATAAATTAGTACAAGCAAATTTACGTTTTGTAGTTTCTGTATCTAAACAATATCAAAATCAAGGGTTAACATTACCAGATTTAATAAATGAAGGTAATTTAGGTTTAATAAAAGCAGCAAAAAGATTTGATGAAACTCGCGGTTTTAAATTTATATCGTATGCTGTTTGGTGGATTAGACAATCTATTTTACAAGCTTTAGCAGAGCAATCTAGAATTGTTAGATTACCTTTAAATAAAATTGGCTCTATCAATAAAATCAATAAAACCTTTGCTCGTTTAGAACAAGAAAATGAAAGACCTCCTTCTGCTGAAGAAATTGCAAAAGAATTAGATATGTCAATCAATGATGTAAAAGAATCAATGAAAAATTCTGGTCGTCATGTTTCTATGGATGCTCCTTTAATTGAAGGAGAAGATTCAAATCTTTACGATGTATTGCGTTCTGGTGAATCTCCAATTCCAGATAAAAACTTGTTACACGAATCTTTAAGAACCGAAATTATTAGAGCTTTAGATACCTTAACACCTAGAGAAGCTGACGTGGTTTCTTTATATTTTGGTCTAGGAGAATCGCATCCAATGACTTTAGAAGAAATTGGTGAAACTTTTGAATTAACTCGTGAGCGTGTAAGACAAATTAAAGAAAAAGCAATTAGAAGACTTAAACACACTTCTAGAAGTAAAATATTAAAAACATATTTAGGTTAATATTTATCTCTTTATAATAAAATTTAAAACTCGCACAGTTGTGCGAGTTTTTTTTGGTATTTTTGAAACGGTTAAATTTTTATAAAAGAATAATGGCACATTTAATAGCACCTTCAATATTAGCAGCAGATTTTTCAAATCTTCTAAAAGACATAGAAATGGTTAATCAAAGTGAAGCTGATTGGTTTCATTTAGATGTAATGGATGGTGTTTTTGTTCCAAATATTTCTTTTGGTATGCCTGTTATCTCTGCAATAAATAAAGTTGCTAAAAAAACATTAGATGTTCATTTAATGATTGTTAATCCAGATAAATTCATTAAAAACTTTAAGGCTGTTGGAGCAGATGTTTTGACAGTTCATTATGAAGCTTGTCCTCATTTACACCGAACCGTACAAGCCATTAAAGCAAACGGAATGAAAGCAGGAGTTTCTTTAAATCCACATACACCAATTGCTGTTTTAGAAGATGTTATTCAAGAGGTTGATGTAGTATTAATTATGAGTGTAAATCCTGGTTTTGGAGGTCAATCCTTTATAGAAAACACGTATAAAAAAGTAATTCAGCTAAAAGATCTGATTGAAAAATCAGGTTCAAAAGCTTTAATAGAAATTGATGGAGGAGTTAATTTAGAAACAGGAGCAAAGCTACTAGCTGCTGGTGCAGATGTGCTTGTTGCAGGAAGTTTTGTATTTAAAAGTGAAAATCCGTTAAAAACAATAAATAAATTAAAGGCTTTGTAACAGTATTTTATCTTTTTTTGTCATTCCTTTAACCACCAATTCGTAGGAATGATCAATCAATTCCATAGCTAATTTGTCATTATTTAAACTTTCAATAGCAACAGAACTCCAGTGTTTTTTATTTAGGTGAAAAGCAGGAACAATACTTTCATAATCTTCTCTTAAGTTCAATGCTCTTTCAGGATTGCACTTTAAACTAATTATTAATGTTTCTGATTTTAAAGAAGTTAAGGCAAACATCTTATGTAATACTTTAAATACCAAAACATATTCATCAAACGGAAAACTTTCGGTTACTCCTTTTTTGTTTAAACAGTAATTTCTAAATTGTTCTATATTCATATTTATATATTGATTAATTTTTTGATTCGTATTTTCTAGACCTCACAGGTTTTTAAAACCAGTGAGGTCTAAACACAGGTTTTAATATGCTAACAAAATTTGGGTTTTCCGTATTTAGTCAATCAAATTTACACATTTTTACTTAGTTATTCAATTTATTTATTACATTTACTCGATAAACAGAAGTATTATGAAAATAGCCATTATCGGAACAGGAAATTTAGGAAAATCTATTGCAAACGGATTGTTGGATTCTAATGCAGTACAACCTGAAAATTTATCGCTCACCAAGCGTAATTACAAAACCTTAGACAACTATAAAAAACTAGGTGTTACCATAACAGATAATAACAAACAAGCCATTAACGGAAAAGATATTATTTGGCTTTGTGTTCAACCACATAAATTGAATGATGTATTAGATGATATTAGTTCAAGTTTAACCCATCAAATAGTTATTTCAACTATTACTGGTGTAAAATTAACCGATTTATCTACTAAATTACCGAATACTGTTATCTTGTTTAGAGCCATGCCAAATACTGCAATTGCTATTAGAGAGTCTATGACGTGTATTTCTACTCTTAACGCAAATGATAAACAAAAAGCCATTGTTGAAAAACTTTTTTCTAATATGGGACAATCCTTATTTATTGATGATGAGCTTATGGGTTCTGCAACTGTTTTAGCTGCAAGTGGTATTGCTTTTGCTTTGCGTTATATTAGAGCTTCTATGCAAGCAGGTATTGAAATTGGATTTGAAAGTGAAGATGCTCAGAAAATTGCAGCCCAAACAGTACGAGGCGCAACGTCTTTATTGTTGAGTAATCAATCTCATCCAGAAAGCGAAATTGATAAGGTAACCACACCACTTGGAATTACCATTACAGGTTTAAATAAAATGGAACAAGAAGGTTTTAGTTCTGCTTTAATACACGGAATACAATCATCTTATAATAAGATTAATAAACTAAGTGAAAAGTAAATTAGTTAATATAAATGCCTTAATTCTTTTAGGAGGAAAAAGCCTTAGAATGGGTTCGGATAAAGCGAAGCTTATTTATCATAAAAAACCGCAACAAGAGCATGTTTTTGATTTGTTATGTAATTTTTTTCCTCAAGAACGTATTTATTATTCTGTTAGAAAAAACCAAACGATAAAAAACAAAAAATGTATAACAGATAAATATCCTGATTTAGGTCCTTTTGGAGGAATTTTATCCGCTTTTGAACACGACAATACCAAAGCGTGGTTCGTAATTGCCATTGATTTACCCTTTATTGAAGAACAACACTTAAAAACATTATTTACAAACAGAGATATTTCAAAAATTGCCACAACTTTTAAAGCAAAAGATAAAAATTTTCCAGAACCCTTAATTACCATTTGGGAACAACAAACATATTCTATTTTATTAAAACAACTTATAGAAAAAAAGTATTCACTAATTTCTATTTTAAAAAATAATCCTATAAAAAGTGTCGTTATTGATAATCATTTTATTCAAAACATCAATACACAACAGGAATTCAAAAAAATAAAAGGTAATTAGTTGTTTCTTCACGCAAACTTAGTGTCTCTACAAGAAATTAAAAGAACCTCAACCACAAAGTTACCCTTTCCACTGAACTTTTGTAAAAAAAGAAAGCACCACAACATACACCACAAAAAACGGATAAACTAAACTACTCTTTACGAATGTATAAAAGTTAAATTTCACTTCTAAAAACTGATATGTTTTTTTAATTAATTGATAATCTCCCTGTAATTTACCCAATATTAAAAAAAGAAAAATAAGTGATTTGCTATTTAGTATAAATAAAAAATACGGACTTAATATAAACGAAAGATTGGCAATAAACACAATAATTCCCAATAATTTGCTAAAATTATTTGTACTAGCACTTGTTTTTGAAGCCCAACGAATACGCTGTTTTATAAGAGATTTTACAGAATTTACAGGTTGAGTAACAACTACTGCTTGATTAGATTTTAAATAGTTTACTTGTTTAGGAAATACAGTATTTATTTTTTCTAATAAAAACACATCATCACCACTTGCAATAGTATTATTTCCTTGATATCCATTAACTTTAATAAAAGCCGATTTATTATAACAAAGATTAGCACCATTACACATAAAAGGCTTGTTGATACCAAATGAGCCAATAGTTGTACCTATTAAGCTTAAAAAATCTATTTGTTGAAATTCATGCAAAAAGTTTTTGTTGCTTTTGTATTTTACAGGAGCAGCAATTAATTTTGTTTTTGGATGATGTTCAGTAAAATCCGAATAAATTTGAAGCCATGTTTTTGACACTTGGCAATCAGCATCTGTAGTTATTATCCAATCATATTTTGCTTGTTGTATAGCAAGTGTAATTCCATCTTTTTTTGGTGAATTACTTGTACGTATATTATCAATAATTTTCCAATGTGAATGATTATCAATAAAATCATTTAAAATAGCAACCGATTGATC
>Ga0256840_1004112_pt1 | contig 11147 bp, 9 predicted proteins | sample 355202metaG_FD_185969 | JGI IMG/M metagenome (GOLD analysis project Ga0256840, IMG submission 185969) | Hydrothermal vent microbial communities from Mid Atlantic Ridge, Atlantic Ocean - 355-202 | ecosystem: Environmental > Aquatic > Marine > Hydrothermal vents | place: Atlantic Ocean: Mid...
CTAATGCAATGAAAGCCTATGGAGTAACGGTTGCTCAAATAATTAATGCTGTTAAAAAAAGCAACTTGGACATAGGTGCACGTACCATTGAATTTAATAAAGTAGAATATTTGGTTAGGGCATTGGGCTATATAAAAAACCTTTCCGATTTAGAAGAAAGTGTTGTTGCCGTAAATGATAATGTGCCTGTTCGATTAAAAGATGTTGCATTTATCACCTTTGGACCGGCAACCCGTAGAGGAGGTTTGGATAAAGGAGGCTCAGAAGCAGTTGGTGGTGTTGTAGTAGCCCGTTATGGAGCAAACCCACTGGCTGTTATTAATAACTTAAAAGAAAAAATCAAAGAAATTAGTGCCGGTTTACCCTCAAAAACACTTGAAGACGGAACCGTTTCAAAAGTTACCATAGTTCCATTTTATGACCGTACAGGGCTGATAAAAGAAACTCTTGGGACTTTGGAAGAAGCATTATCATTAGAAATTTTAATCAGTATTATCGTTGTGATTGTACTGGTAATGAATTTAAGAGCCTCAATACTGATTTCCAGTTTGTTGCCCATTGGTGTACTGATGGTATTTATAGCCATGCGCTATTTTCATGTAGATGCCAATATTGTTGCACTTTCAGGTATTGCTATTGCCATCGGGGTGATGGTAGATGTCGGGGTAGTTTTTACGGAAAATATTGTTCGATGGCTGGATATGCCCAAACATAAAAATGCAAGCCGTAAAGAAATTACCGAAATTATTTATAAATCGGCATCAGAAGTTGCACCGGCTGTAATTACGGCTTTATCAACAACCATTATCAGCTTTTTACCCGTGTTTGCCATGCAAGCTGCCGAAGGTAAATTATTCCGCCCATTAGCTTTTACCAAAACATTTGCTATGATTTCTGCATTTATTATAGGATTGGTATTTATTCCGGCAATGGCAGATATTATTTTCTCTATAAAATCAGGTAAAGAAAATAAAAGAAAAATCACAAATATTATAGTAATAATTATTGGAGTTGTAGGATTATTTTTCTTTAAAGCAATTATTGCGGTAGCACTAATTCTATTCGGATTAAATAATTTGTTAGAAAACAAGTGGAAAAAGAATGCTAAAAGAAATGTAAATATTATTAATGTAGCAATTACCTTATTGGTAGTAGTATATTTTCTTACCGTAGCATGGATGCCGCTGGGTGCACAAAATAGTACTTTCTCAAATTTACTGTTTGTAGGTGCAATTATCACCGTTGTTCTTGGTGCGCTATCAACCGTTGTTCATTTTTACAAACCAATTTTATATTGGGCATTGGATAACAAATGGAAATTTTTAAGTGTTCCGATTACAATCATACTTTTTGGTATTACTGTTTGGATAGGATTTAATAATGTTTTTGGTTTCATACCCAAAGCATTTAATGTGGTAGGTTTACATATTGAAGAAACAAGTGCTTGGAAAGCTGCAAGTAAAGCCATTCCCGGCATAGGTAAAGAGTTTATGCCGAATTTAGATGAAGGCTCGTTTTTATTGATGCCTACGACTATGCCCCACTCGGGTATTCAGGAAAATTTGGATGTTATTCGCTTATTGGATATAAAGGTAAATGCTATTCCCGAAGTGGAAAGTGTGGTTGGAAAATGGGGAAGAGCTAATTCTGCCCTTGACCCTGCACCTACTTCAATGTATGAAAATGTAATTAATTACCGACCTGAATATAAGCTGGACGAAAAAGGACATCGTGTACGGTTTAAAGTAAATGATGATGGTGCATTTGTTCTTAAAAATGGAGGAACCTATAAATATGGTGTAGATAAATTCCAAAACTTTAAAGTTACTGAACTAATTAAAGATGAAGAGGGTGAATATTTCCGTCAATGGAGAAAGCATATCAGAAATACAGACGATATATGGAAAGAAATTGTAAAAGCCGCAAAAATTCCGGGTTTAACATCTGCTCCTAAATTACAGCCTATTCAAACCCGTTTGGTGATGCTTGCAACCGGTATGCGTGCACCAATGGGGATAAAAGTTTTTGGACCGGATTTGGAAACCATTGAAAAAGTAGGTTATGATTTAGAAAAATTCATGAAAGAAGTAGAAGGTGTTGAACCTGCATCAGTTTTTGCCGATAGAGTGGTTGGAAAACCTTATTTGGAAATTAAAATCAATCGCGAAGCCATTTCACGTTACGGATTGACCATACTTGATATGCAACGTTTTTTAAGTAGTGCAATCGGAGGTATGATGTTAACCAAAACAGTTGAAGGTCGTGAACGTTTTCCTGTTCGGGTTCGTTATGCCAGAGAATATAGAGACAATCCTGAGGATTTAAAATCTATTTTAATTCCGGTTAAAGGAGGAGAACAGGTACCACTTGGCGAACTTGCTGAAATTACTTATACAAGAGGTCCTCAGTTAATTAAAAGTGAAGATACTTTCTTGGTGGGTTATGTAATCTTTGATAAAAAATCAAACTATGCTGAGACCAATGTAGTAGAAAATGCTCAAGCCTATTTAAAGAAAAAAATTGAAGACGGCGAGTTGGTGATACCTAAAGGCGTAAATTATAAATTTACCGGAAATTATGAAAATCAAATTCGTGCAACAAAAAGATTATTAATCGTTGTACCAATTTCTTTAATTGTAATATTTTTAATTCTGTATTTCCAATTCCGTTCAGTAACGGTTTCGTCAATGATATTTTCAGGAATATTTGTAGCATTTGCAGGAGGTTTTATAATGATATGGCTATACGGTCAAGGATGGTTCATGAATTTTGATGTTGGTGGCATTGGAATACGAAACTTGTTCCAGATGAATACGGTTAATTTAAGTGTTGCTGTATGGGTAGGATTTATCGCGCTGTTTGGTGTGGCTACCGATGATGGTGTAATTATGGGTACTTACCTGCAACAAGTGTTTGAAGAACACCATCCTGACAATATTAAAGATATTAGGGCAAGTGTTCTCGAAGCCGGTACAAAAAGAGTACGTCCGGCAATGATGACTGCAGCTACAACAATTATTGCACTTATTCCGGTACTTACCTCAACCGGTAAAGGCTCAGATATTATGGTGCCCATGGCAATCCCTTCTTTTGGAGGCATGATTATTCAGGTAATGACCATGTTTGTTGTTCCAATACTCTACTCTATGTGGAAAGAAAAAGGATTGAAAAAGCAAATGCAGAAAAACTAAAAGTTTAAATTATAAAGAAATAATAATAATATGAAGACAATAATAATAACTTTAATGCTGTTGCTGGGTGCCGTAAGCATATATAGTCAAGACAAACTGAATGAGTATTTGCTTACAGCAGCAGAAAACAATCCCGGATTAAAGGTGAAATTTAACCAGTACATGGCAGCTTTGCAAAAAGCACCACAGGTAGGTACATTACCTGACCCGCAAGTTGCTTTTGGTTATTTTATTTTACCGGCTGAAACACGCGTAGGTCCACAGCAATTTAAATTCTCTGCTCAACAGTTTTTCCCTTGGTTTGGGAAACTCAAAGCCAATAGAAATACGGCTGATGAATTAGCAAAAGCAAAATATGAACTTTTTGAAGATGCTAAATTAAAACTTTTTTACGATGTAAAATCGTCATACTACAAACTGTATTTTATAGGCAAAGCGATTAAAATTACCAAAGAAAATTTGGATATTTTAGATGCCTTTAAATCAATTGCTTTAATAAAAGTAGAAGCAGGATTAGCATCAGCAGTAGATGAATTACGTGTGGAAATGGAAATTGCTGATTTGGAAAACTCATTAGCACTGCTTCGCGACCGTTATTTTGCAGAAAGCGTTGCATTTAATAATTTATTAAATGTTAATACCGAAAGCGAAATTTTATTACCGGATACCTTGAATAATTCTAATTTAGAATACTCAAAACAAGCGGTTTTAGATAGTATTTCTGCTAAAAATCATCAATTAATAAGTATAGATTATGAACTTTCGGCTATGGAACAACAAGAGATTTCGGCACGAAAAAGTGGTGCCCCGAGTTTTTCTATTGGTATTGACTATACAATTGTGGGCAGTAGTAATAATCCTGCATTAGATCCGTCTATTAACGGGCAAGACATTTTGCTCTTCCCTAAAATCGGGATTACAATTCCTTTGTTTCGTAAAAAATATAAAGCGCTGGTTAAGGAAGCTGTTTTTTTACAAGATATTGCTAAAGATAAAAAAATAGACAAGACCAATATATTAGAAAGTATTTTTGAAAATGTTTATAAAGATTATCGAGATGCAGACCGAAGAACAGTACTATATGCAAAGCAAACAGAAACGGCAAATCAAGCCATGAAACTTTTGCAAACAGAATACATGGCAGCCAATAGTAATTTTGAAGAAATTTTGCGTATGGACAACCGTTTGCTTAGATATGAGCTTGAATCAGAAAAGGCATTAACCGACAAAAATACGGCTAAAGCGTTTATCTTATACTTAATGGGAAAGGAATAAGCTATTTAGGCTTATAAATCATTAATACAAAATTTAATTAGAAAAAGCATATAATCATGCAGTTCTTCCGCAGTTGCGGAACAGGCTATGAGACCATTAAAAATAATTTAAAAAATAAACTCATGAAAATAGATTACAATAAAAAAGATTTAAAGATTGCCGGTATAACCTTGGTTATCGGGATATTTTTTGGATGGTTGTTTTTTGGCGGTTCAGGAAACAACCAAAATGCTACAAAAGGTGAAAATACAGAAGAAGTACATGAGCACACCGAAGATGAAGTAGCAATATGGACCTGCTCTATGCACCCGCAAATAAAAATGGACAAACCGGGCAAGTGCCCTATTTGCGGAATGGAGCTTATACCTTTAGACAATAGCAGTGATGAAGGAGATGAAGTGGCTTTTGACGAAATTCAAATGAGTGAATCTGCAATTAAATTAGCAGATATTGAAACTGCAAAAGTGCGTAGAGGAAAGGCTGAAAAAACAGTTAATTTATTGGGTAAAGTACAGGCTGATGAGCGTAGAATAGCTGAATTAACCGCACGTTTTGGCGGACGTATTGAAAAGCTTTTTGTAAACTTTACCGGTCAAAATGTGTACAAAGGACAAAAACTGGCGACCATTTATTCACCTGAATTAATAGCAGCTCAACGTGAACTTCTTGAAGCATCTAAGTTTAAAGAGACAAATCCCGGTTTTTTTAAAGCAGCTAGAACAAAATTAAAACTTTGGGATTTAAACGAGACACAAATTGATGCGATTGTTGAAAAAGGAGAACCTCAGTTATATTTTAATGTACTTTCACCTATTACAGGGACTGTTACACAAAGATATGTTGCCTTAGGCGATTATGTTAAAGAAGGGCAGGGTTTATTTGAAGTAATTGATTTAACAAAAGTTTGGGTAATGTTTGATGCTTATGAAAGTGATTTACCCTGGATTAAAATGCGTGATGAAATAAAATATACAATTCAATCTATACCCGGTAAAATATTTAAAGGCAAAGTAACTTATGTGGATCCGTTTATCAATGCGAAAACCAGAGTTGCAAAAGTACGTGTAGAACAAACGAATCCTAAATTAGAATTAAAACCGGAAATGTTTGCCAACGGAATTTTACAATCAAAAATGGAAAAAAACAACGAATTATTAATTCCTAAATCGGCAGTTCTTTGGACAGGAAAACGTGCGGTGGTATATGTTAAAGTACCTAACCGTCAAAAACCTTCATTTCAATATAGAGTAATTGACTTGGGACCTGTTGCCGGTGACTTTTACATAGTTACGAGCGGATTGGAAGAAGGTGAAGAAATAGCAGTTAATGGAGTATTTAAAATTGATGCGGCTGCTCAATTGGCAGGAAAGCCCAGCATGATGAACCCTGATGGAGGTAAAACATCTGTTGGAATGGCAGGTATGGACATGGGCGGTGATAAGGCAGATATGAACAAAAAAACAAGCGAAGTAAACCGGGCGAATATTCCTGATAAGTTTAAAAAACAATTGAGTATTCCTGTAAACGAATATCTGAAAATGAAAGATGCTTTCTTTGCGTCAGATGCTAAAGAAGTTGATAAATATGCAAAATCAATGAAATCAGCACTTGAAAAAGTAGATATGAAACTTCTGGAAGGAAACGAGCACATGGCTTGGATGGATTTATTGAAAATAATTAATTTTTCAATAGACCGAGTGTTAAAAGGAAAAAACATTGATGACAAAAGAGTTGGGTTTAGAAAACTATCGGATAATATGGCTACCGTTTTAGATAAATTTGGAGTAAAATCAGACAAAACTTTATACCTTGAATTTTGCCCAATGGCAGATAATGAACGTGGAGCTTATTGGATTAGTGCTCAAAAAGAAATAGCGAACCCATACTTTGGAGAACAAATGCCTACTTGTGGTGAAGTTAAAAAAACATATAAATAAATAATTTAAACTTTGTCAAAGCTTAAGATAGTATAATTTACTACCATAGCTTTGACAAACTTACTTTTGTTAACACTAAATTTACGAAAATGAAACAAGCTATGATTAAAATAATTATTAAGCACAAAGGGATATGATTATTTTAATCATGCGGTTCCATGAGACAGTTAAAAATAATTAAAAAAATAAACTCATGAAACATCCACGATTAATAATTAAACACACAGGGAAATGATTATTTATGTTGATAAAATAAGCATAACCCTTTATATTTGTGGATGTTCCATGTGGCAAATAAAAGCAATTTAAAAACAATCACATGAAAAAAACAAGTATTTTAAGTTTTATAGCAGTGTTTTTTGTATCAAGCATATTGTTTGTTGCTTGCTCTAATGGAAATTCTGAGGATAAACAGCATAATCATAATACAACAGGAGAAAACACGGAACATGATCCATCGCACACTCATGATGACGGCGGTGGGCACATGGCTCATATGAATGAAGTTAAAGAAAAGTTAAAAAAAGAATTAGGTGATAAATACAATGCAAGCGTACCCGAAGCAACACCGGAACAAATTGCCTTAGGAAAAGAAATTTATCAGCAAAATTGTGTGTCATGCCATGGTGAACAAGGAAAAGGTGATGGTCCTGCGGGCAAAGGCTTACCTACTCCTCCTGCGAATTTTACCGATGCAGCACATGCTACTTTTTATTCGGAAGAAGGAAGAAAGCAGATTATTCGAAAGGGTGTTGAAGGTACCGTAATGGTGGCATGGGAGAATACACTTTCTGAAAATGAAATTGATGCTGTATATGCTTATATTAAAACATTCATTAAAAAAAATGAAGGTGAAACATCTGATGACGGACATAATCATCAACATTAATTTAATAAACAGCAACAATTATAAAATAAATTGTTTTTATACATTTACATTCTTGTAAATTTAAAAGTGAATAAAATGAAAAAAGAATTTATTTTAATATTGTTGTTGTTTACGATAATCTCTTGTTCCGAAAAAAATACAAATAACGACAAAGTAAAATTAACAGAACAAATAAAAGACAAAACAGAAGTAAAAAAACAAAGTGATAGTTTGTCAATGACGGAAATAAGAGAAAAATTAAAAAAAGAATTAGGAGAAAAGTATTATGCTCCTATGAAAAAACTTACTCCAAAGCAACTGGCTCAAGGAAAAATCATTTATGAAGATAGATGTGCTAAATGCCATGGTTTAAAAGGTAAAGGTGATGGTTCATACGGAAAAGGATTAACTATTCCGCCGGCAGACTTTACCGATAGCACGAGAGCGGCATTTTATTCAGATGAAGCACGAAAACAAATTATCCGTAAAGGAATTTTGGGTACAGTTATGTTTGCTTGGGAAGATAAATTATCAGAAAAAGAAATTGATGCAGTTTACGCTTATATCAAAACTTTTTCAAAATCAAAAAAATAAACAGCTTAAACTGTATAAACAGTTTATTTTTAAACAATTATTAATCAATTAAATTTTAACAAAATGAAAAGGAAATTACTTACTTTCGGAATTGCTGCCGCATTTTTAATCGGAGCATCGTTTATTACTGCCTGTGGTGGTTCAGAAAACACTGAAAATCACGAGCAACACGAACACATGGAAGGTGAAGAACACATGGAAGGCGATGAGCCCAATGAAATGGATCATGACAAAATGAACATGAACGATGATAAAGATACGGATCAAACTGCCGAAGCTACTTATGCATGTCCTATGCACCCTGAAGTTACAGGTAAAGAAGGCGACAAATGTTCTAAATGTGGTATGGCTCTTGTAAAAGTTGAAGACGACCACAGTGGGCACAATCACGAATAAACTATTTTATGTCAAATTATGGGCAGTGTTTTTTCCGCTGCCCAATTTTAAAAATTAACCCTTAAAAAATTTAAAAATGGAATATTATTTCACAACAACAATTGAAAATACAGATTTTGAAACAGCTGTTCAAAAAACAACAGAAGGATTAAAAGAAGAAGGTTTTGGTGTAATTTCTACTATTGACTTTCAAGCTACATTAAAAGAAAAACTTGATGTGGATTTTAGAAAATACAGTGTATTACAAGCTTGTAATCCACCATACGCATACAAATCTTTACAAACAGAAGATAAAATAGGTACTTTACTGCCTTGTAATGTGGTAGTACAAGAAATTGCAAACGGAACTTTTGAAATTAGTTCAATCAATCCGCAAGCAGCTATGTCAGCGGTAAAAAACGATACTATGGCACAAATAGCCAAGGAAATTAGTGAAAAATTAAAAAGAGTTATTGAAAAATTATAACAAGATTAATCTTACATTTATGATAAAAAAATCAGCAAACTACATAATGTTATTTGCATTGCTGTTTTCAGGTATTGGAATAAGCATTAATCAACATTGTTCAGGCAATTTGGCACACACTTCTTTTATGAGTGTAAACGAACCGTGCTGCCAAAAAGACCTGTGTACTTGCTGTAATGAAACAAATTATTCGTTTAAAATTGAAGATGCATTTTTGAAACCTGCATTAAATATAAAACATCTAAAAACAAAGTATTTTAAAAGGCAAATTAAATCTGAAACGATAATTTTCAGAGAAAAAAGTCAATTTTTATTATCAGAATTTAATAAATTGCCGGAACATTTTAATATAAATTTACAAACCCTGTTACAATGTTTTAGGCTTTGAAAAATAATCCCAATCATCAAGCTGCTTTAATACAAAAAAGCAGTTCCCCAAACTGTGTTTAACCTGAAACTTTATCTTTTTTGATATTTAAAATATATCTTAAAGATAAATCTTAAAAGTAATAAATAAGTACAGAAGACAGACATAGAATATTTTTAGTTTTCTGTAATAATCAGAGTTTTTAATATTTAAATTTTTTAATCATGAAAAGAGTAATTTTAATTAGATTATCATTAGCAGTAATGGCATTTTTTGCTTTTACAACAATTCAGGCACAATGCAGTAAGGATAATCCGGGAATGCACAATTCGCACAAGCAATCAGATGCGGTTTCACAAGATGCCGGTCAGAATGCCGCCACTTTTAAAGTGTACGGAAAATGTGAAATGTGTCAAAAACGGATTCAAGATGCAGCATTAACAGTTCCGGGCATAAAAACAGCCAATTGGGACATTGAAAGCAAAATGTTAAAAGTAACTTTTGATGAAAAAGTAGATATTCACAAAGTTCACTCAGCAATTGCTGCTGTTGGTCACGATACAGAAATGCATAAAGCAACCGACGAAGCGTATGCAGCTCTTCCCGGCTGTTGTAAATATGAACGTGCCGGAGATTCGCACGAAGCTAATGATGGACATAACCATTAGTAGTTAAATCTATTTATTAAAAAAGAAGTGATTATGGACAATCTACGATAATCAGAGCGGTTTTTCTGTTCATAATTACTTCTTAAATGTAAATTAATCAAGAATTTTTTTATCAAAAAAATAAAATCAAGTTTAAGCCCAATGCCTAAAAAGTTAAAATTTTCCAATTTAATTTCATCTTATTTCTTTATTGATGCAATTTTAGGAACCTTATCCGGCTTTTTTATTTTGCATCCTTTGTCCATGTTTATTAAACACAATGGAACTATCGGTCATTTTGATATGAACCAACTTATCTTTTCGCCAATGGGCTTGTATTTCGCAGGAATTGGTCTCTTGCTGGGAGCATTAAACGGTTCTTTCAGAGTACGGATGAAACAAAAAAATAAAGAGTTAGAAAAAAAACAATTATACATTGAAGAGAAAAACCAAAAGCTTGAAGACAGCATCAGTTATGCAAAACGTATTCAACTTGCTGCATTAGCAAGTGATAAACAAATAAAAGCTTATTTCCCCGAATCATTTGTATTGTATGAACCCAAAGATATTGTAAGTGGTGATTTTTACTGGTTTGCTGCATTAAAAGATAAAATCTATGTAGCCACCATTGACTGTACAGGACATGGAGTACCCGGCGCTTTATTAACCATGATTGCCAACGCACATCTTGTTGAAATTGTGAAGGTATTGAAAATAGATGAACCGGATAAAATATTAAACACGCTTCATACATATATTTGTAATACACTAAAACAAGAAGAATCTAAAAATTTAGACGGTTTGGATATTGCCATTTGTGCTATTGATAAAACAAATAAAAAACTGGAATACGCCGGAGCAAGAATTCCATTAGTTTATATCCGGAACAATAAGCTCGAAATGATAAAAGGAGACCGGTACTCAATTGGTGGATATAACAAAAAGATTATTAGAACATTTACCAAGCACAGTATTGACTTAAACCAAGAAACCATTTTTTATATGTTTTCCGATGGATATACCGATCAATTTGGCGGACCTAAAAACAGAAGGTTTCGTATTGACAAATTAAATACTTTGTTGTTTGAAATACATAAACGCCCAATGAATGAACAAAAGGATATTTTAAAAAAATCTATTGAACAATGGCGTAAAGAAGAACCCCAAACTGACGATATTTTAGTTATGGGTATTAAAATAAAATGAAGTAAAATAATTAAAAAAGAGGAAAATTATGAAAAAGATCAAAATTATATCAGTATTGCTAATGCTTTTAGCGGTACAAATTGTATCGGCACAAAAAAGTAAAGATTATTATTTCAGTAAAACGTTAAATCTTTCATTTGAAGAAACTACATTAAAAGTAAAAGAAGCCTTAAAAGCACAAGGTTTTGGTATTATTTCTG
>Ga0256840_1004113_pt1 | contig 11147 bp, 11 predicted proteins | sample 355202metaG_FD_185969 | JGI IMG/M metagenome (GOLD analysis project Ga0256840, IMG submission 185969) | Hydrothermal vent microbial communities from Mid Atlantic Ridge, Atlantic Ocean - 355-202 | ecosystem: Environmental > Aquatic > Marine > Hydrothermal vents | place: Atlantic Ocean: Mid...
CATATTTTCCAAGGCAATAGAAGAAAAAGGCATCTCTCGTGGCGCTAAAAGTAGGGTGCGGTTCTCTTTTATCATCACACTTGCAGCGCGTGATATAAGATTATCCGCAATGCCACAAGAAATTTTAGCGAGCGTATTCATACTACACGGTACGATAAGCATAGCATCAGTTTTAAAAGAGCCAGAAGCTAGGCAAGCCCATATCTCTTCATTTTTATGATAGATTATACCACTCTCTTTGTCTAAAACAAGCTTAGCATGATCAGAGACAATACAGTGCTTTTCGTAAGAACTAGGAAGCATTTCCAAAAGTTTCAAGCCCAACTCCGCACCACTTGCACCGCTTATAGCTACAACAATTCTCATTCTATCTCCACTCTATGAGCTCCAATGACTCTCGCTTTGAGTTTTTCGCCATTTCTCTTTTGAACTGTAATGATATCATAGAGTGCACCATCTTTTTGAGCAACTGCTGAAAGTTCTACATGTAAAGAGCCCGTCTGCACAACAGCAATGACATTTTCATTGCGTTTGATAAGAGGAGTGGGTTTGATATCGCGTTTTGTGAGTATGCGCCCCTCTTTGAGGCGTATATTGGCGCACCACTGCGTTGCAGAGGTGATTTTTGAGAGAGGAGGGGATTTAAAAGTTTTGAAGTTGACTACTTTGAGCTTCGTATTAAAAGGAGTGATACTCTCTTTTCTCGCAATGGTTTTTTTGCTAATGACTACGCGAAGTTTTGCTTTTAAGCTATAGGTGAAGAAAAATTTCTTTTTTTTGGCTGTTTTGATATAAAAAGTTCCCTCATTTCTATGAAAATTTTTAGGAGGAATATGAATTGTGTAAGACTCGGGAAGTTTTTGCATATAAGATTTTGGTCTTACATGTAAGGAGTCTATCTTGATATCTGGGTAATGCTTTTGATAATACTTTTTAAGCCTTGCATATAAGGGTTTCATATCAAAAGAGAAAGCTCTTTTAAAAGTTATAATACTCGCCTTTGATGTGGCATTAATATGATGTTTTTGAAGTTTTTTGATAAGATCTTTTGACTTGATGCGGTAGTACATTTTTTTAGGCATAATCGTAAAAAGTGTAGCGGTTTTTGCTTGAGGGAATATATCGCTTGTTGTGATAGTATCATTTGCAAAAAGGTACTCTTTTTGGAGTTCAAATTGCGCGAGTAGAGTGTTACATGTAAGAAGAAAAAGTATGAGTATATATTTCATCTTTTTATCATAGCATAGGTATAATATAAAAAGAGACTGCTTAAGAGAGATTGCTTCGTTCCTCTCTAAGTTTACTTTTTTTTGGATGGACAAGATGTAAGTTTTATGGTAAAATTGGGTATTTTAATAGAATGGTTTTATTATATATGAAAAAAAATGTACTTATTTTCACGTCAATGCTTTGTATATCATTGCTTAATGCTTCGCCTTTAAGCTTAAAAGAAGCTATTTCTACAGCACTTTCAAATAGCTACAAACAGAAGATATCACAACAAGACCAGGCCATTGCCAAGGCACGCTACAATCAAGCACTCTCTGGAAATTATCCATTTTTAGATATTTCAGCGCTTGCAAATAAAGCCGATGATGCCATGGTTGATAAGGTCGAGGATAAGATTGCTATTGAAGGTTTGCCTCAACCTATGTCTGTCTCTTATGAACATACGGTGATGGGTACAGATACAGCGCTTGCTCGTGCAGATTTGACATACGCACTCTATACAGGTGGAAAACTCTCCGCACTCCAAGAACAAGCCAGTCAAGGTATGCGTTATGCTGAGGAGTCTTCCAAGCTTACCGAAGATGATATAATCTTACATGTAAGAAAATATTTTGCAGCAACTGTTTTAAGTGAACAACTTTTAGAGTTGACGCAAGAGACTGTAGATAGGATGAAAGCGATAAAAGATTTAACAGAAGCTTTTTATCAAGGTGAATCCCTTTCAGTAAAAAAGACAGATTATCTGCGAACAAAGATGATGCTTTTTACAATGCAATCTATGCTAGAAGAGATGAAAGAGAAGGTAGCCTTAGCTAAGTCAGCACTTCTTTTTGAGATGGGAGAAGACCAAGAGAAGAAAATAGAACTCAGTACAGAGGGCCTACATGTAAAGATAATTCCTAAAAGTTTACAGACCTATTATGAAGCGATGTATTTTAACAGTCATCAACTCAAGCAAGTTGAGATAGGACTCAAAGTACGTGATGCACAGATAGAAGAAGCACAAAGTGAATATCTTCCTTCTCTTGGACTCTACGCAAATGCTATGAGCTTGATAAATAACCATGAAGGTGGTATGATAAACAGCCGAAACAATGACTCATGGAATGTTGGTATCGGTCTAAAATATAATCTCTTTTCAGGAGGCTTGACAAGTCATCGTGTAGAAGAGGCAAAGGCTGAAAAATTAAAACTCGAAGCCCAAAGTGCTTATCTGAAATCTGGGCTTACACTTCAAGCTAAACAAGCTTTTTTAACTTTAAGAAAAAGTTTAAATCAAGGAAAAATATTAGAAGAAGCAGTAAGCGTTTCAGCAGAAAATCGTTCTTTAAATTTTAGAGCATACCAAGAAGATATGGTTCCCACAAAAGATGTGATTGAAGCACAAATATTTGAATCCATTACAAAAGCTAGTTATTATAAAGCTCGCTATGAAGCTCTTATAGCGAAATCACAACTGGATTTTATTATAGGAAAATCATTTAAGTAATGCGTGCCTTAATTCAAATTTTTTTACTTTTTTTGTTTACATGTAATACTACTTCAGCAAAAAAAATGGAGTTTGTTATTGGACTTATAGATGAAAAATATATAGAATATAATTTTATAGATGCTAGAATTGCTTTCAGAACATGGATAGCAAAAATTTCAAAATCAGAAGATGCAAATGTTACCATAAAAATATTTGATAGTTATGAAGATTATCATAAGGCAGTTCTTGCAGATGAGGTGCAAAATATTATTTTATCACCAGAGCTTTATTTAAGATATTCAAAGAGTTTAAAAGAGACTCATTATGATGGCTGGATGAAAGAGGATAAAGAGCAACTTTTTTCGTATAAACTAATAGGAAAGAAAAATGATAATAAAAGTAAAAAAACATCTGCGCGTTTCTTATTATAAAACAGATGCCTTAGCACCCTTAGAAAATTACTATGAAGAGTATTTAAAGATGAAAAGAAAAAAATGAGTAGATTTATAATTCTGTTTCTCTTTTTAATTCCTCTCTCTCTTTTCTCGGCAAATAAGGAGCATAAGGGTGTGGTTATTGTCTATAAAAAAGGACTTGCAAATATTGATAATAAAGATATACGCCTAGGGATAGAAATTTTACTTCAAGAGATGTTAGAAAGTGAAGATATTTCATTCAAAGCAGAATTTACAGATGATTTTGAGAAAGCAATAAGTGATTTTCAAAGTGTAAAAGCAGATTTCTTAAGTATGGATTTTGTATATTATATGCAAGAGTATGATAGTCTCTCTCCATATGTGCAAGATACATGGATTCTTATTACGAGAAAAAAAAATACTTTTAGGCGTTTTTATCTTCTAGTAAATAAAAAAAGCGGTATAAACTCCTTAGCAGAGCTTAAAAACAAAAGAATAGGCTTACTAGAATCTGACTCACTTCAAGAACTCTATATCAATACTCTTTTATTGGAAAATCAAGGGCTAAAGAGTAAAAAATATTTTAAAGAAAAGATATATTATCCAAAGTTTTCAAGAGCTTTGTTGAAACTATTTTTTAATAAAATTGATGCTTGTATCGTGAGTGAAAATACTTGGGATATCGCTGTAGAGTTAAATCCTCAGATTGCAAAATCATTAAAATTTATAGATAAATCACCCGATATATTCCCTCCTGTATCCATAACACTTACACATAAAAAAAGTCCTTATTTTTCTAAATTATACAAAGATTTTTCTTTAAAACTTGAAAATAATTCTCATGCAAAACAGATTTTCGATATGTACCAAATAGTTGAAAGTGTCAAAGTGAGCAAAAAGGATCTTGCTCCTATTTTTAAATATTATAAGCATTATTTAGAACTTGAAAAGAAAAATTATGCAAAGTAAAAGCTTTTTACTAACTAAAATATTTAGAAATATTTTTATCAATTACATAGGAAGTGTTAGTATCTTAATCTTTTTCTATAGCCTTGTAATGGTTCCTCTTCAAAAGGAAGCAAACATTGAAGTGATGCACTCTGAAGCCAAAACTCTAGCAGGATCTATCTCGCTTGTCTGTGCAGATGCAATGATTAGTGAGGATGATAGTTTTATCATAGAGCACAATATGGAAGTTATGAAGAAAAATAGCAATATATATAAAATCATTGTAGCAAAACGCTTTGACGAATATCTCGAAACAGAGAAAAAAACATGGAAACTAAGTGATACTATTGATCCGAATTTGAAAATTTTTGAACAATCCCAAGAAGCTTACTCCATACTAGACGATAAAGTAAAGAGAAGAAAGTATTTTCATTATGTCTATCCTATAGATATTTCAGGGATTCAATGGGGTTGGATTCATATTAGTTACTCTCTTGACGCGTATTATGAAAAAATGAATACCTTTTACAAATCTATTTTTATGTTTTTAGCTGCACTTTTTGTGGCTATTGTTTTTGTATCTTACTCAATCGCTCGCTATATGACAAAACCAATCTTAAAACTACGCAAAAGTGCAAACTTAGTTTCACACGGAGATCTTTCAATCCGTGCGGATATAGACCGTGATGATGAAATAGGTGAATTAGCATATGACTTTAATGTGATGATTGAAAGACTTGAAGATACGCAAGTAAGACTCAAAAAATCCCATTTTGAATTAGAGCAAAAAGTTAATGAGCGTACCGCTGAACTTATAGAAAAAACAAAAGAGCTTGAAGTTTTAAACACACAACTTGATATTAGAATTAAAGATGCAGTTGTGAAAAATACTAAACAAGAACAGATGCTTATTCAACAGTCTCGCCTTGCTGCTATGGGTGAAATGATAGGTAATATTGCTCATCAATGGAGGCAACCACTCAATGCCCTTGGACTTATCTTACAAAATCTCTATTATGCACATGAGTCTGGAGATTTGAGTAAAGAGTATCTTGAACGCTCTATGCAAAAAGGACAAAAATTAACTGAAAATATGTCAAAGACTATTGATGACTTTAGAAATTTTTTCCAGCCAAATAAAAAAGTGGAACAATTTAATATCTCAATAAGTATCAATGATGCTTACAGCCTTATTTCAGCAAGTTTTAGACATAATAATATTGCTTTAGATATGCATGTTGATACAGATATAGAGATAGAGGGCTATCCTAATGAATTTGCACAAGTGTTACTAAATATCTTAACCAATGCTAAAGATGCGTTATTGACAAATAATATTAATAAACCTAGTGTTATAATAGAGGCCTTTAAAGATGAAAATACATTACATGTAAGCATATTGGATAATGCAGGAGGTATAAACGATGATATACTTAATAAAATATTTGACCCCTATTTTACCACCAAAGAGAAAGATGCTGGAACAGGAATCGGTCTATATATGTCAAAAATGATTATAGAAAATAGTATGCATGGAAAAATATTTGCAAGAAATAAAAATGAAGGCGCAGAGTTTATTATTTTGCTTCCTTTAAAAGTCGGCGATAATGCTTAAAGAGTTGCATGTTTTATATGTGGAAGATGACAGTGATATTTCAGAAGAGATACTCTATTTTTTACAAAACAGAGTACAAGAGCTTTATTTCGCTGAAGATGGCTTGGAGGCTTTAAAACTTTTCAAAAAGCATAAGCCTGATTTAATTATTACAGATATTCAGATGCCTCATCTTGATGGTTTAGCTATGGCTGAAAAAATTAGAGAGATAGACACTGATGTAGCGATAGTAATAACGAGTGCTTATAGCGACAATAACTTCTTAGCACGCTCTATTGATCTGGCAATTAGTGGCTATTTGACCAAGCCTATCAATCTGAAAAAGTTAATACAAACGGCAGAGAAGGTCTGTGAACCTCTATTACTCAAAAGAGAGATTGAAAACAAAAACAGAGAACTCTTGAAAATAAATGAAAATTTAGATGCCCTTGTAAAAGAAAAGACAAAAACTTTAGAGCATATGTATAGACATGAGAGTGTTACTGATCTCTACAATATAACAAAACTCAAAGAGAGCCTAGAAAAGGAAAAGTACGCCTATTTAATTCTTCTTGACATCTCAAATTTTTCAGTTTTAAACAAACAATACGGTAAAGAGTTTGCAGATGAAGTTTTAAAAAAAACTGCGCGTGTCTTAGAAACACATGTAACAAAAGAGTTAGTTCTATTTAAAGCTGAATCAGATAGATTTGTTTTTTTAGTCAAAAACTTGGAAGAATCGTTTGTGATAAGTTTTTGTAAGCAGATTATTGCTTTTTTTGATAAAACAACGCTAATGATTGACATAAACCCAATTGCCGTAAGTTTTAATATTGGGATTTCTCAAATACTACCAGGCCGATTTGCAATGATAGACGCTGAATATGCTCTTGATAAAAGTAAGGAGAGCGGCAGTCGGTTTTTTTCTTTTTATAGTGACGAAGACACCTCTTATAAAGAAGCAAAAGAGACGATACAATGGCTTAATATCACCAAAGACATGATAGAGCATGATAAAATAGAGCCGTATTACCAACCTATACTAGATTTAAAAATAGATAAAATTACCAAGTATGAGGTTTTGGCACGAGGGAGTCACAAGGGCAAGATTGTTACGCCTGCACATTTTTTACCATCAGCGGAACGCTTAGGGCTTACCTCTGCTATTACACGCATGATGATAAATAAAAGCTTTGCCTTTTTTCGAAGCTATGAGTATGATTTTTCTATTAATATTACTCAGCGAGACCTCCTTGGGGATTATCTTCCAGAATTTTTAGCTATAAAGTTAAAGCAGTATAATATAGACCCTTCAAGGGTGACTTTTGAAATCTTAGAATCAGTTACAAATGTCAGTGTCAATCATAATATTTTGGGAAAACTTCTACATTTAAAACAGATGGGCTTTAAGATAGCAGTGGATGATTTTGGCGTTGAGAGTTCTAATTTTTCTCGCTTGAGTGAAATGGATTTTGATTTTATTAAAATTGATGGTCAATTTATTAGAAATCTACTCAGGAGTGAAAAAGATATTACAATTGTACGCTCTATCGTAAATCTTGCAAAAACATTAGGTATTGATACAGTGGCTGAATATGTAGAAAATAAAGAGATATGTCGTATTATCAAGGAGTGCGGTGTTGATAGTGCGCAGGGCTATCTTATAGGAAGACCTCAAGAGACATTAGAGGTTGATTTTACATGTAAGGGAATTGAATGATTAAGCTTGATGTAAGTGTTTTGTATATTGAAGATGATGAAGAGATAGCGCAAGAGATTCGTTTTTTCCTAAACTCACGTGTGAAAATACTCTTCTTTGCCAAAGATGGAGAAGATGCCTTAGAGATCTACAAAGAAGAAAAACCTGATATGATTATCACAGATATTCAGATGCCTCGCATGAATGGCTTAGAGATGATTCAGGTTATACGAGAAAATAATATTGAAATTCCTATACTCATCATTAGTGCTTATAACGATACTAATTATCTTATGAAATCACTCAATTTGGGAGTAGATGCTTATATACTAAAACCAACGGACCTTAATATATTGTACCAACGCCTTGAAAAATTAGCGCAACCTATCTTTTTAAAAAAAGAGCTACTTCAAAGAAATAAAGATTTACAAGAGATAAATAAATCTCTTAAAGAAAAAATTATTCAAGAGAGACTTCTACATGAAAAACATAAAAAACTAGAGATAGAAAAAAACTTTATGCAATACCATGCTTATTATGATGCTCTGACGGGCTTAGCAAATCGCACTTACTTTTATGAACTTTTTAAAGAAGCAGTAAAAATTTCTAAACGTCAAAAAAGTTCTTTTCGTCTTCTTTTTATAGATATGGATGATTTTAAAGAGATTAATGATACCTATGGACATGATATCGGTGATGGGGTATTAAAGGAGTTTTCCTTGCGCCTTAAAGCTTCTGTTCGTGAAAGCGATAATGTTATAAGACTTGGTGGAGATGAATTTGTCATTTTACTTTTAGATGTTCGCGTAGAAGAAAATCTAGAAAATTTAGTTCAAAAAATTCTTTTTGAGGTGAAAAAAGAATTTTTTATAGATTCACTCTCTCTATCTTTTACATGTAGCATAGGAGTAAGTAGTTTTCCTCAAGATGCAACAGACCTTGATACTCTATTAAAATGCGCTGATAGTGCAATGTATGAGGCGAAGCAAGAGGGTAAAAATAGTTATAAAATTTATAAAAAGGAAGACTACGCATAATCCACAATAAAATCACAAAACTCTTTTACATAAAGACTTTGTGACTCTTGTGAACGCTTGCGTGCCTCTTTTTTGTCTATGCCGTAACGATATATTGCTTTGTAGGCTTCTTTAATGGCTTTGATATCATTACGATTTTCAAAACGTCGGCGCATACCTATGAGGTTGAGACCTTTCACCTCGGCATAATTGCCCTCAACAAGAGTAAACGGAGGCATATTTTTGGTGATATAAGAGGCTCCACCAATCATCACACCAGTACCAATAGTACAGTTTTCTTCTATGGTACTTAGTCCCCCAACAATCACTTTTTCCTTACATGTAGCGCCCTCAAGCATAGTAACAGAGTTGGTGATAACACAGTGAGGTTCAAGCGTGACGCCATTAGAAAGTCGTACATAAGCCATGATAAAATTATCATGTTCTATGGTGACTGCTTTGTTGTTTTGGCTATCGGTTCCTAGCAGTGAAAACTCCCGTATGTGGGTATTTTCACCGATGCTGATATGAGCGAGATGATTGCCTAGATTGACATAGGAAAATATCTTGACATTTGCCTTACATGTAATATTGTCATTCATCACAACATGCGAGGCGATAACAGAGCCAGATTCAATAACGACATTTTTCCCGATATGACAAAACGGACCTATACTTACATCATCAGCGATGAGAGCAGAGGGGTCTATAAAAGAGGAGCTATGTATCATTTAGGCTTCAGTAGCTATTTCAAGGGTGATGATAGAGTCTTCTATGCTAGCAAGAGAGCCTATATCACCTGTTTTTATATAGTGAACAAAAGCCTCATTCTCTTTGATAAGTGGTTCATCTTTTTTGATGTGACAGCCACGAATAACATAGGAGTTATTGACATGAAATCCAGAAAATTCATTCAAATTCTGCTCCATTAAGTCAGCCTCATAGTACGCCTCTTTACAAGCAACCTCAATACGACGCTTTTTAAAAGGTGTGAGCCAATTTGTTGTAATATTTGCGATGATAGAGTTTTCAAGCTCAAAGCCTAAGATGGCATTATCCTCGTGATGGTTATGAATTTTGCGTGATTTAAAGATAGCCTTGTCAAGGATATTTTTACCTGTGATAAAACGGATAAGGTCGATATCATGCACAGAGAGATCTGTTAAAACACCAACATCAGCTATGCGTGGCGGAAAAGGTCCAACGCGAGTAATAGAGACAGAGTATATCTCCTTGCCATCAAGTTCAGCCTTGAGTCCCTGCACAACAGGATTAAAACGCTCCACATGACCCACACAGCTTTTTACCCCTTTTTCATGGGCAGCTTTTGCAATGATTTTTGCATCATCTACAGTAGAGGCAGCGGGTTTTTCTATAAAGAGGTGAATCCCTCTCTCTATACATTGCAAGGCGACTTTTTTATGTAAAAAGGTAGGCACAGCAATAACAACAGCCTCAGGCTTCGCCTCATCTAACATCGTCTCTACATCTATAAAAAATGGAGTCTCATACATCTCATTTTGTGCAATATCACACAAGGCACAGACATCTACATTGGAGAGGTTTTGAAAAACACGGTAGTGGTTTTTTCCCATAACACCCATTCCGATAATGGCAATTTTAAGCATGGATTTCCTTTAATGCGTTGATGATAAAATCTTGTTGCTCTTGCGTAAGATAAGGGCTCATAGGCAGAGACATAATCTCTTCACTTACCTTTTCAGAGAGTGGAAAATCCCCTTTTTTATAGCCAAGATCACTAAAAGCTTCTTGCAGATGCAGAGGCATTGGGTAGTGAACAGCCGTTGGAATCCCTTTTTCACCTAGGGCTTTTACGACGCTTTCACGCTCTTTGAGACGAACAGAATACTGAGCATATACACTCGTTCTATCAGCTTTTACATAAGGCGTAATAAGCTTACATGTAAAAAGCCCATCACTATATGCCTGTCCAATCTTTTGGCGAGCAGCTAGCTCTTTTTCAAAATGTTTCAGTTTTACATTCAAAATAGCTGCTTGTATTGCATCAAGGCGACCATTGATACCGATGTATTTGTGTCTGTAACGCTCATTTTGTCCGTGGTTGAGAAGCATACGAATTTTTTCAGCGAGGGCGTCATCATTTGTAAAGATTGCACCACCATCACCATAGGCACCTAGAGGCTTTGATGGGAAAAATGAGGTACAGCCTATTGTCGAGAGATTACAAGATTTTTTGCCCTTGTACTCTGCGCCAAAACTTTGACAAGCATCTTCGATAACGGCGATATCGTGTTTTTGGGCGATGGTGTTTATCGCTTCCATATCGGCACACTGGCCATAAAGAGAGACGGGCATAATAGCCTTAGTTTTCTCAGTGATGACAGCTTCAATCTTTGCAGGGTCGATATTGTAAGTCTGCTCATCAATATCAACAAAGACTGCCTTGGCTCCTAAAAATGCGATAACTTCAGCCGTAGCAATAAAGGTAAAAGGGGTCGTGATAACCTCATCACCCGTTTTGATATCGAGTGCCATCAGTGAAAGAAGAAGTGCATCAGTTCCACTGCTACAGCCAATAGCGTGAGAAACTCCCGTAAACTCAGCTAAGTTCTTTTCAAAGTTTTGCAGTTTTTCACCGCCAATAAACTGAGCACTTGTGCAGACCTCTTTAATCTCTTTGTCAATCTCTTGTGAATATTCTTGATATTGTGCCTGTAAATCTATAAAATTAATTTTCATTTTTTCCCCTCTAAAATAATCTCAGCGACACGCGCAGAGCTCCCTTTTTGTA
>Ga0256840_1004114_pt1 | contig 11144 bp, 10 predicted proteins | sample 355202metaG_FD_185969 | JGI IMG/M metagenome (GOLD analysis project Ga0256840, IMG submission 185969) | Hydrothermal vent microbial communities from Mid Atlantic Ridge, Atlantic Ocean - 355-202 | ecosystem: Environmental > Aquatic > Marine > Hydrothermal vents | place: Atlantic Ocean: Mid...
CGAGGATCTTCAATATCTGAAAAATAAGTAGAAATACAGGAGTTCATGATATAACCTTAATGAGAAAACTAGGAATATCTCACAATCCCTTCTAAATTAACATTTTTAATGCGTTTGCCCTGGGGGGCTGGCTATCTATAAAGTTGTTCTGTACCTATCAATATCTTTATATTGCTAATAATTTACCTAAATCTGTATTCATCTAATGAATTCAGAGTTTATTTACTCATGACTTGTTTTTCTTTTATAATTAGCTTAACTAATTAAGGGGTTAATTATTCACAATGATATTAGAACCATTCTGCTCAAAAGAAGTCAGGGTGTTACTTTGTATTGCTGAATTTATAATAAAATAATTATGAAAGGATTCATCCATTTCACCATCTCTCTGTTTTTATTGGTGTTTAGCCATATTTTAATGGCTGCTCCACCGCCTAATTTAAACTCTCCTCTAGGCATGAATACCAATGAAGCATTGGAGGTTGATTCAAGCATTCCTTTTGTTGATTTGTTTCGTTATGCGCTACCCTTTGATGAGGCTCGACCTTGGTTTACTAAAGGTAATGTGAAATTTGATGCGAATGGCTGGCCGCAAGACTTAAATGGTGGCAAGGCGGGTACGCGATTTCTAGCGCAAATTCCTGTTCAAGCTTTGCCTCAGGGTGAATATACGGTTTTATATCAAGGTCAAGGTGAGATTCGTTATGGTGCTAGTGCTAAACTAGTTAAGCGCTTTCCTGGAAAAGATATTATCCGATTGACTCCAATGCACCAAAAGGGTGAGTTGTATAAAACTTATACGGCTACTCTATTTATTGAGAAAAGTAATCCTAAAAACTATATTCGTAATATTCAAGTTTTGATGCCTGGCGGTATTTGTAAGAATAACCCTTTTCGCTATATAGCAAATAAAAATCAATGTCCTAACAATGATGCCTTTCTCTCATTTGAACGATATGCGAAACAGATTGTTTTTAATCCTGAGTTTTTGAATTATATGAAGGATTTTAAAGTTATTCGTTTTATGAATATGTCGGGCATAACACGCAATAATATTCGCTCATGGGCTGATCGTCCCACTCTAAATAAAGCAACTTGGGGTGGAAAAGAGGGTGTGCGTGGCGTACCTTTAGAAATAATGATTAGATTAGCAAATATTATCAATGCTGATCCTTGGTTTAATATTCCGCACAATGCAGATAATATGTATGTTTACCAGTTTGCACAGATGGTAAAACAGCAATTAAAACCTAATTTACGGGTTTATATCGAATACTCGAATGAAGCTTGGAATAATATTTTTGTGCCACAAGCTGAGCACATGAAGCAGACTGGGTATAAGCTCAAACTGGATAAGAATCGTAATATTGCTGGCTCTAAATACTATTCATTAAAGAGTGTGCAGATTTTTAAAGCATGGGAAAAAGTTTTTGGCGGCACACAGCGATTAATTCGTGTGATGGGTAGTATGACAACTAATACGAGCTTAACAGAAACCTTGCTAGGTTTTCAAAATGCTTATAAGTATGTGGATGCTATTGCTATTGGTGCTTATTTTCATTTCCCTCAGGATCGAATGGGGTCAATCAAAAGTGTCAATGATGTTTTTAAAGAGCTTAATAAACCTAACAACCGTTATTCTATTAAAAATCTATTAGAGTTTGTCCAAAAACAAGCACAAATTACAAAAGGCTATGGTGTCGATTTGATTGCCTACGAAGGCGGACAACATCTGGTGCATCATAAAACACATTCTATGACACAAGGTGCAACTCCTTATCTATATAAAGCGAATAAAGATCTTCGCATGACACAGGCTTACTATCAATTATTAGCTGGCTGGAAAAAGCAGGGTGGAAAATTATTTATTCCTTTCTCTGCACCACGCCCATCAACTTGGCACGGTAGTTGGGGTATTAAAGAATATATTTCACAACCAATAAATCAAACTCCTAAATATCGTGCTTTATTAGGTTTTATTCATTCTAACCCTTGTTGGTGGAAAAGCTGTGTAGCAGGCAGTGTTTACCATCAAAATAAACCAACTAGGATACCTTCATTTTTAATCTCAGGGCAAAAAAATAAAACCAAGGCTAGATTTGCTATTATCCCTAAACAGCCAATTGGGCAACATACTCTGCATCAAGCAGAAGCTAAAAATATTAACAAAATAATTCAAGGAACGATTAGTAATCCACGTGACTTGACCGCAAGATGGCGTGCTAATTGGGATGATAATAATCTTTATATTTGGGTTGGTGTTATTGATGATAAATTTGTTGCCGATTCTAAACAGCTTTGGGCTGATGATTCGATAGAGATTTATATAGATGCTGATGCTAGCAGGAGTGAAACCTTTGATGGCTTTAATGATTATCACCTAAGTTTTCGCCTTGGTAGCCCCATTAGTGTAGGGAGCAAAACCCCTAAAGAAGATATAAAAGATATTAAATATTCAATGCGACAAACCCCATCAGGTTATCAGCTTGATATTGCAATTCCGTGGTCAACACTAAGAGTAAAGCCACAACTAGAGCATACCTTAGGCTTTGATGTTCAGATAAATGATGATGACAATGGCTATTCTCGTGATGCCAAAATATCATGGAATGCTGAATCAGATTCTGCTTGGAAAAATCCTCGTGTGTTTGGTGAGTTGGTTTTGGGTGAGTAGTAAAAATAAGACTTGTCAGTAAATTAATACCTGAATCCGTGAGGTCAATGCGGATAACAGGGCGTAATATATTGGTTTAGCACGGGATTTAAAAAATCTTAGCTCACCCATAGGTTAAGTGGGTATTTTTTAAACCCGTGATGAATCAATAGCTTGCGTCTTGTGCCGTAGTGACCTCACGGATTCAGGTAATACTTAATAATTTGCTTATTTATTAATTAGCCTTTATCCTTTCACATCAAAAACTTAGGGGAGGATTATGATACCAAAAACAAGGGCTATGAGCCAAGTTAATAATGTAGAATCAATATTGTATGTGTTTGCTTCTACAACAACTTTACTAATTATTTTTGGCTTTGGTATCTATAAAGCAACTAATGGTGAACCTATTATTGCTCTGATTGATTTTTCTATATGCTTGCTTTTTGTGCTTGCAATCTGGCTCAAATCACTTGATAAACTTACACTAAAAGTAAAATTAGTTTCAGTTTGTCTTTGTTCTATTTTTGTATTATTACTTATTTATATAAAAGCAAATATATCATCAATTTATTGGGTCTATCCTGTTGTAACTGGCACATTCTTCCTTCTTAATTCAAGAATCGCTTTAGCAACAAGCATTCTTTTTATTATTCTATCAATGAGTATTGCATACTTCAATATTTCATTAACACAGCTAGTTAACGTGTGTTTTTCTCTTCTGCTTGTATGCATCTCTGGATATATTTTTAGTGTAAGGGCAGAGGTTTATCAAAAGCAACTAACAAAACTTGCTGATATAGATCCCCTAACAAAACTAAAAAATCGCCATTCTCTCGAAGAAGAACTAATTAATGAAATAGCTTTGAATAAGAAAAAAATTCACACATCTTCTCTTCTAATTTTAGATTTAGATCATTTTAAAAAAATTAATGATACATACGGGCATACTGTTGGTGATAGTACCTTAAGAACTTTTGCCAATATGTTAAAAACAACATTAAGGGAAACAGATAAGGTTTATAGATACGGTGGTGAAGAGTTTATAATTATCGCAAATAATACCCGAATAGAAAAAGCGGGAAAGTTGGCTGAACATTTGAGACAAGCCACAGAAAATACAATTAGTGTCGGTAACGAGGTTATCACTGTATCTATTGGTATTGCTGAAGTAAGAAGTGAAGACACTATTACTTCTTGGTTACAGCGTGCAGACAAAGCTCTTTATAGAGCAAAAAATTTCCAGCGAAATATTGTTTTTCTTGCATACAGTGATAGTGATTACAGAGAATACACTCCTATTACAAATATCGCTTAATTGATTGAAGCTGTTCAAATAGTGAGAATCTCTGAGTAATTTCTAAATTATAAAGAGTATATTTACCCTTTATCGACCCTTTATCAGTTTTACATTCTTTTATTATTTGGTTTCACTTAAAATTAAGAAAAAAATAATAATAAAACTAAATGTTTAAAGCTGTTCACAATTACTTCAATCAGTCAATTTCGCGTCTTGTAATGGCAAGCTTCGTGTTTGTCTTGCTGTTTCCGCTCGGTTTTTTGGCTTCAAGCTTACCTGAAGAATCGTGGGGAAGTGTCAGGCAAGAAGTTTTAAAAAAGCATTTAGTGATTGCCCACAGTGTTGAAGAATCTATTGATTTTTATTTTCGCTCATTCCAGAAATCTGCTCAAATTTTTGCAAATATGGTGCATCTGACCAGTATCGAAGATAAAGATATTATTCAAGAACATTTGAATCGTTTTGTTAAAAACTCAGGTTCTGTGGTTGTCGCATCTTATCTCTCTCTTGATGATTATTCTAAAGTAATTTCAATCAAAGATGCTTATAAACCCCCCGTTCATAATAAAAATAAGGTTATTGAAGAGCCTTATCTCAAATACTTAAGTTTTGGCAATAGACATCGTACTATCAGCACTATTTCACCTGTTTTTCGGAGTTCAATATCAAAAAGTCCTGTGGTTTTGGTAAAAACCTATATCTCTGATGAAAAATTTAATCAGAGGGGAATACTCTATGCCGAGATCAGGCTGGATTATATTGATTCAGTTTGTGGCAATATTAACATCGGCAGTAAGGAACGTTGTATAGTCGTTGATTCTATGGGAAAAGTTGTCACCCATCCAAATCAAAAGTGGGTTAATCAAATTACTAATCTATCAAAAGATAGAGTTGTGCAAAACCTTAGAAATGGGAAATCAGGCACAATGAGCTATAAATCATCTCTTCTTGGAAAAAGTAATGAAGCTATTGATGTAGGTTATACCTCAATGGAGAAACTCTCTTGGGGAGTGATTATTGCTCAACCCAAGCTTGCTATTGATTCTCCTATGGATAAGGTTATGATGACCATTCTCAAATGGTTAATTTTAGGAATTATTTTTGCCTTAGTCATTGCTTATTTTCTAACTCGGCAAATCACTCAGCCAATTAATTCTTTAGTCACAAAGTCTCAAGAAGCTGATATACGTTCAGATACATTTAACCTTGGTGCTATTCCTAAAAATAGTCCCGCCGAAATATGCAAACTGTGGACAGCTATTTCTTCATTGGTTACTCGTCTTCAACAAAGCAATGAAGAAGTTAAAAAACTAAATTACTCTCTTCATAAAGATATTGAAAAAGCGACAGAAAAACTTCGAAAAACCAATAGGTATCTTTACACTATTAGTAGCAAGGATCATTTAACAAATATTGCAAACAGACGCTATTTTGAAGATACTGTGAGTAAGAAACTCAAGCAAAAAGTGGGTGAACGAGCCAGTATTATACTAATTGATGTTGATAAATTTAAATTTATTAATGATGAATATGGGCATGAAGCTGGTGATTTAGCGTTGATACATATTGCTAAATTAATGCGACAATGTACCCGTGATGTTGATCTTCCTGCACGCCTTGGAGGTGATGAATTTGTTATCTATATAAATAATTGTGGTCCTAGGGTGCTTGCTAAAATAGCTGAAAACCTTCGTAAAACAGTTGAGTCTACACCCATTTTCTGGGAGGGAGCTAAAGTAAATCTTAGTCTCTCTATAGGAACTGTAAATTGTGAAATTAACGAAAAAGTAACTCTCGCCATGCTCTTAAAGTATGCAGATGAAGCTATGTATGTATCGAAAGAACATGGAAGAAATCATGTTTCTGCTTATTCATTCAAAGAAACAAAACTGCTGAAATTAAAACAACGGGTGAGTAGCTAGGACTAATAAAAATATGCAAAAATAGGTGGGGATGGGTAATAGACATTTATCAGATTTATGGTGCTTACAACTTATCCCGTCTCACTTGGTAGATCTAGTTTTTATAACTCTTTGCTTATCACGTTTATCCATTACCCAAACATTAAGTAAGCTACCAAAAAATAAAAATAGACTTGCTAAAAGCATAAGATAACCATAAATAGCTTCTTGCACTGAGTAGATATACCAGATTCCCAGTAAGGCATACGGAAATGAGAGTAAGGTAACTGCAATAAAGGTATTTCTTTGACCATGTAAAATACCACGCACAAAAAATAGCAAAGGGATTACTAAAATGGCAATTTCAATTGAGCGGGGAATTTGTTGAACTGGTGATAACCAGCCATTCCATAGCACTATTAGAATCACTAAACCTAGAATACCTATTGCCGCAAGTGCTCGCCAAAGTGTTGTTATATCCACTTAAAGAAGCCTGCTTAATTTTGCTAATCGTTTACCAAGTGCCATACACAGTTTTTTTTCTTCACTGCTTAATGGTAAATCACTCTTTTCACCTGATACATGACTTGCTCCATAGGGTGTGCCACCCGTTGATGTAGTGAGCAATTCAGATTCTGTATAAGGCAAACCACTGATTAACATGCCGTGGTGAAGTAGGGGAAGCATCATACTCAAAAGGGTTGATTCCTGTCCTCCATGTAAGCTCGATGTTGCCGTAAACACACCCGCTGGTTTACCCACTAATGAACCAGATAACCATTGAGAGCTTGTCGTCTCTAAAAAGTATTTAAGCGGTGCTGCCATATTGCCAAAGCGTCCAGGGCTACCAAGGGCTAGTGCGTGACATGCTTTTAACTCTTCAAGGCTTACATAGGGTGCCCCAGATTCTGGAACTTTTGCATCTATTGTTTCACAGGTTTGTGATATTTCAGGCACTGTTCTTAAAAGTGCTTCGACACCGTCAACACTCTCTACCCCACGCGTAATGATCTTTGCCATTTCTGCTGTTGAACCATGGCGCGAATAATATAAAACCAGCACTTGTTTCATGTTATTTCTCTACAAAATATGAATAATATTTTCCAACGGTCTGCCGATTGCTGCTTTTCCATTTTTAATCACTATTGGGCGTTCGATTAGTCGTGGAAATTTAAGCATAGCATCAATTAGCTCATTTTTACTCAAATTTGCATCTGCTAAATTATTGTCTTTATATTCACTTTCACCTTTACGCATTAAATCGCGAGGTTCCATATTTAGCATTTCTAATATTTTTTCTAAGGTTTCTTTATCTGGTGGAGTATCTAGGTATTTCACAACTTCGACCTCTATCCCTTTTTCAGTTAGCAATTCCATTGCCGCTCTTGATTTTGAACACCGAGGATTATGATAAATTATTGTAGACTCAGACATATTAATCCTTATATTTTTTGTAAAAGCTATAGTGTAATCAGCAAATCTAAAAACACAATTTATTTAATAATTATTTATTCTGAACACAAAAAAGCCCTCTATTTTACACGGGTAGAGGGCTTTTTATTTCTAGGAGGCTCTCTATTCTCAGACAGCCTCTTAGGATCTAGTACTCCCATCAAATTAATGTTGTTAGATATTAGATTCAGCTTTTATTTCAGGCGAATTCTTTGCCCTGGATTGATGTTATATGGTGCTTGAAGGTTATTTAAACGGATAATGTCTTTCCAATAAACACCTGTCTGTCTCATGATTTCAAATACTGTATCACCTTTTTTCACCGTATAATAATTGCCATTACTTGAACCGCCTGAGTAGCTTGTTGTCGCAGGTTTATAGGTGGTTTTATTGCTGGTATAAGTTGTATAGCTAGCACCGCTTGCATAGGTGGTAGGCTTGTATGGTTTATAGGTTTTCTTTTGATAACTACCTGTATAGATACTTTTATTACTCGTAGACAGACTTCCCGTATTATTGCTTCGACCAGCAGAACTATAGTCATAATAGGTTGTACTACTTGCTGTATCTGGTGTGTAGTAACCACTACCGTAATTAGCACTAGTATTAGTAGTATTTCTTACTACTGTTTTATTACGAGCCTGATTTTGCTGACGGTTCCAACGATCAATATAATACTGTTGGTTATATTGCCCTTTTGCTTGAACAGCTGGCTTGTAGACCGTTCTTGGCTTTGGTTTTACTACGGTTCTTGGTTTATATGTATATGTTGTTTTTGGCTTAGCTGCGCATGGTACACAGGTATTGCGGTTATTAGCTACTTGCCCTGACCCTGAATTTTGTGACCCACCTGAACCTGACGAATACCCCGTGCTACCTGTAGTTGTATCTTGATTATTATAACCAGTACAACCTGATGCCATCACTGCAACAACCGAAGCTACTGCAAACAGTTTAATTTTATTATCCATAATATTTTCCTTCAATTTTTACCTATTATTAACTGATAGATTCCCACAACTGCCACAGTAATAAGATAACCAGCCCAATCATTGGATACATCTATCAATGATTGGTTCCATGTGTGACTGCTTTTTCTGTTTAATTTATTTGAAACATAAGAAAAATCTACGCCCCTTTCTATTTCTAGCTATTGCTAGACTATCGTACAATATCTAATCTCGATATATTGACCTAGGAGGCTGTCCGAGAACTAAGAATTGACTGCAAATCCCATAAACATCATAATCTGAGCTTATCAAATTCGTTAAATAGAGTGACTATTCGCCTCTTTTGATAAGCTCACCTTATAATTCCTAGGATTGGAATGAAAACTTCAGAAATATTATAAAGTAGGTTTATCAAAAGAAGCAAATAGTAACTCTATTTAATAATTTTAATACAATTAGATTACGATATTTGTAGTTTTTTAGTCAATTCTTAGTTCTCAGACAGTCCTTAATACTCTAACACTAAATTAGTTTCTTATATATAAGCTAAAACAGACTAATTTTAAAGGATTTTTTTACTTAATCATGAAAATAATTTTAGTATATTTATATATAATACAAATATACATATAGACTTTTTTTATAATTTTTTTATTCTGAGCTTACAAAAGGCACAAATACAACTGATTCATGCTCTGTTACACTGATGTCATTTTTATTTTTGCGGGTCACTATTTGTAATTTCTGTGTACTATTTTGTGCACCAACAGGAATAATCATGCTAGCTCCATCTTTTAATTGCTCAATCAAAGCTTTCGGTATTTCATCAGGAGCTGCTGTTACGATAATTGCATCATAAGGTGCAGCCTCTTTCCAGCCCCAACTACCATCCCCTAAATGTGTGCGTATATTACGGTAACCTAATTTATATAAGAGATCTCGTGAATGCCGATAGAGTTCAGGTATAACTTCAACTGTATGCAAATTTTTTACCAAACCACCCAATATGGCAGCTTGATAGGCTGAACCTGTGCCTATTTCTAGTACATTGTCTAAGTTTTCAACCTGTTCTATAAGTAGTTCAGTCATGCGTGCTACGATATAAGGTTGTGAAATAGTCTGTCCATGACCAATCGGTAATGATGCATCTTCATACGAACGACTTGACATTGCCTCATCAACAAATAGATGTCGAGGTACACGTCGCATAATACGCAATACATCTAAATTACTAATACCTTTTTGTTGCAATCTATCTATCAGCCTATCTCGAGTTCGTTGAGAAGTCATTCCCATGCCTTTAATGGCTTGTTCATCTATTATTCGCAAAGCCACTCTCCCATTTTCTGAATCGAAGCATAGTTGGTTAAATCAATATGAATCGGTGTTACTGAAACATATCGATTTTGTATTGCATAAAAATCTGTACCTTCACCTGCATCTGCTTCTGCACCAACTGGACCGATCCAGAATATTTCATTACCTCTTGCATCCTTATCGCGTATAACGGGTTCTGCTTTATGTCGCTTACCTAAGCGTGTTACCTGAAAGCCTTTTATTTCTTTCCAGGGTAAATCAGGTACGTTTACATTTATTATTGTTGCTGAATGTTTCTTTTGTGATAACGATAAGCCTGGAAGTTTCTTCAGCAGGGTAATGGTTGCCATTACTGCACTATCATAATATTTGGGGTGGTGTGAAGCTAAAGAAACAGCCATTGCAGGCAATCCTAAATTTCGCCCTTCCATTGCAGCTGCTACAGTTCCTGAATAGATGACATCATCACTCATATTAGCTCCTGCATTAATACCTGATATAACCATATCAGGCTCTTCATTATCATATAGCCCTGTTAATGCAAGGTGTACACAATCTGTTGGTGTTCCGTTAACACTATAAAATTGTTTTCCACGTTTAGTTATTCGTAATGGCATCTCTAATGTAAGAGAATTGCTCGCACCACTTCTATTACGATCAGGTGCGACAGTTACAACATTTTCTGTTTCTAATAATTTATCACGCAATAAATTAATTCCTGGTGCCATAAAGCCATCATCATTACTCAATAAAATATTCATGTGTTAAAATTGACTCTTATTAATATTCGTACTAAATACATGTGACAAAACTTAATCTAAAACAGCTCAAAAAAGAACTTCTAAAAAGGCAAAAAGAAGAAAGGCTGATTAAACAACAGACCAAAATCAAACAAGTGCGTAATAATCACGATACTGATCTCTTCAAAGAGGCTATGTCAGGTGTTAATCCGCTGTCGCATGATAAAGCATACCATGAAGTAATAAAACCAAAATCAAAGCCGACTAATAGAGATGATACTAAAGAATTTTTTATTCATGATCCTTTATCTGACGAGCTGGAAATCGAAGAGGTAGATTCCACAGAAATTCTTAGCTTTTGCCGTTCTGGTATACAAAAAAGTGTTTTCAGAAGATTGCGCAGTGGTAGCTATCGTATTTCTGATGAACTTGATTTACACGGATTATCTCTTAAGCAAGCTAAAAAAATACTCGTTTATTATTTACAGGAAGCGGTACAATTTGAAGGTTGCTGCGTGAGAATTATTCATGGTAAAGGACATCGTTCGAGCAATAATAAGCCTGTATTGAAAACACATGTAAATCACTGGCTGAGTGAACATGATCGTGTTTTAGCATTCCACTCAACTAAACCAAGAGACGGTGGTACAGGTGCAGTTTATGTATTATTAAAGACACTAAAAACTCAGGATTAAATAGTTTCACCCAAATCTAGTACTTCAACAAGCTTACTTTGATAGATTTTCTATGCTATAAAAAAATGCAAAAAAAGGGGGGGATGGGTATCTACAAGTTTCCTCTAAACCCATTAATACAAAATTGATGAAATAC
>Ga0256840_1004115_pt1 | contig 11143 bp, 10 predicted proteins | sample 355202metaG_FD_185969 | JGI IMG/M metagenome (GOLD analysis project Ga0256840, IMG submission 185969) | Hydrothermal vent microbial communities from Mid Atlantic Ridge, Atlantic Ocean - 355-202 | ecosystem: Environmental > Aquatic > Marine > Hydrothermal vents | place: Atlantic Ocean: Mid...
TTTAAAATCAAGTTACAATGAAACGTTTTTTCTTAATAATACTGATTTTTTGCGGGTTTTGTTTTAGTAAAATTCAATCGCAATCAAATGTTAATATTAAATTAAATACTTTAACTTATCAGTTTTCAGACAATAATATAAATTTGGCTAAGCTAAAGCTTAGTAATAACGGAAAACTTGCTTTTGAACCGGGTTTCATTTTTGCTTATGAGGCTTTTGCAACACCTACCACCTCATTGAAAATAAATATGGCTGCATTAATGGATAAAGCAGGAAAATTTGCCGGCTTTCCGCAGGTTTTGATTCGCTTTCGTTTATTCAATGCATTTAAACATTCAATGACATTTGGTGTGGGACCTGCTTTTTATTTCAGGCAAACATGGGCTAATATTGATGGATATGAAACAGATGATGTGTATTCAGACTCCGGCAGTTGGCAATATCGACCGGTTTGGTTTAGCGGAGAATTGGAGTATAACTATTATCTGACAAAAATGAGTAATTTGTCGATTTCCGTAAATTTAATGAATCCGGAAAGTATTGGTTTGGCAATCGGGTATAAATATTGGATAAGTAAAAAATCGAATAAAAGAAAAAGGGGCTGTATTTCATGCCCCAGTTTCCATTAACGCAACAACTAAATTTATTTATCAAACGCACCAAAAGTACTAAAAATTATTCTAAATTTCAAATTTTTATTGTCCTGCTTTGAATTTTTTAAGTGCTTCATTAAGTGCAGGCACTACCTTAAAAGCATCACCAACAATTCCGTAATCGGCGGCTTCAAAGAAAGGTGCTTCCGGGTCGGTATTAATAGCAACCATAACTTTTGAACCGTTTACTCCGGCAAGATGTTGTATAGCACCTGAAATACCGATGGCAAAATACAAATTGGGTGCAACTACTTTTCCTGTTTGTCCTACATGCTCTTCGTGCGGACGCCAACCTAAATCGGCTACCGGACGTGAACAACAGGTTGCAGCTCCCAGAATTTCAGCCATTTCTTCTATCATTCCCCAGTTTTCAGGTCCTTTTAAACCTCTACCTGCCGAAACTAATATTTCCGCTTCGGTAATCAGTAGTTTTCCGGTTTGCTTTTCAACATTTTTAGGTTTTGCTCTTAAATCTTCGTCATGAATTTCAACACTTGTTTCTTCAATGGCAATATCTTTTGCATTCTCAATTAGTTCAAAAGAGTTTTGTGTTAAGCTCAATACTTTAACATCAGCCATTAATTCATAATCGGCAAAAGCTTTGCCCGAGTAGGCTTTTTTTCGTACTACAAAAGGTTCTAAACTTGAAGGCAATTGCATAACTCCCGGAGCAAAACCTGCATCTAATTGAACCGCTGTACGCGCTGCCAATGCTCTTCCTGAAACACTGTTTGCAAACACTACAATTTTAGCATCTTCTTTTTTTGCAACTTGGCTAATTGCCGATGAATAAGATTTTGCAATAAAATCCTTTAATTTTTCATCTTTTAAAACCAAAACTTTACTTGCTCCGTAAGTACCTAAAGTTTTTAATTCATCTTCGGCAACTTCGCCAATGGTTAAGGCACTTACTTCGGTGTTTGCCATTTTGGCAATTTCGCTTGCATAGGATAGCAATTCATAAGTAGATTTTTTGAATTTACCGTCCCAGTTTTCTGTATATACTAATACTGACATGATTTTTCGATTTTAATTGTTTAAACAAAGCTGTGAATTAAAGCACTTTGGCTTCTTCGTGTAATAAACGGATGAGTTCTTCAACATTTTCTGCATCCACCATTTTACATGCACCTTTCGGTTCGGGTAAATAGAATTTATTTACTTTGGTTTTTGCAGCTTGTTCAACGGGCTGAACTACCTTCAAAGGTTTTCTTCTTGCTTGCATAATTCCACGCATACTCGGAATGCGCGGCTCAATAGCAAAGCCCTTTCCTGCTGTTGATACAAACGGAAAATCAACTTCAATTTCTTCTTTTCCGCCATCAATTTCACGTTCTAAAAGAGCTTTTCCGTCTTTAATTTCAAAATGCGAGGTGCTTGAAATTGAAGGTAAATCCAATAATTCAGCTACCATTTCGCCTACTTGTGCTCCATTAAAATCAATGGTTTCTTTTCCGGTAACAATAAAATCAAAATCTCCGTTCTTAAATACTTCCGCAATTTGTTTTGCAACAAATAATGCATCAGTAGGCTCAGCATCAACACGAATTGCATCGTCAGCGCCAACGGCTAATGCTTTTCTAATGGTTGGTTCAGTTTCGGCAGTTCCTACATTTAAAACGGTAATGTTTAAATCGCCAATTTGTTCTTTCACTTCTAAAAGCCGAGTCAATGCCAGCTCTTCGTGCGGGCCAATGATGTATTGTATGTCTGTTTTATCAAAAGCCGTATCATTGTCTGTAAAACGGATTCTTGATGTAGTATCCGGTACATGACTTATACAAAGTAATACTTTCATAGCATTAATTTTTAATGATTTTATTTATATATCTTTATATTTATAAAGTTAAGTTTGTTATGCAAACATAATAAAAAATATTATGCAAACATAGTATTTTTTTGATTTTTTTTAGAAATATTTTCCGAAAAACGAATGTTTTAATTTGTTTTATATTGGTTTTTAGATTATTATGGATTGTCTATACTTTGGTTTAATATAGCAGATATAAACATCAATAGTAATTATTAACAGCATAAGACTCCGGTTCAAAACAACTTATTTAAACCTAAATTCATGATTCTACCTCTATTTTACCAGAAAAATATTCAACAGGTTTACATCGATAGTCAGACAAGTTTTAAACATCTACGATGTTTTATTTTAACCACAAAGAGCACAAAGGACACTAAGTTTGCCTACGGCAAATCCGCCGGTGGTCGGACACGTGAACACTGATTTACACGGATATTTTATTTTTTTTACTGATTAGTTATCGGCTACCGGCACAATTTACCCGTAACTAATGACCAGTTACAATATTTACTTTATTCTATTAAATTTATTGTAAACCTGTATCTGATTTTGTAAACCAGAGCCTTTATCTGTATTGCCGGTATTTTGTGTTTCTCTTATTATTTTGTAAATTTAGATAAAAAATATTTTGTGTGCTTTCTTATTGTTTAAATAAAAACTAAAAATCACAAAAAATGAAAAACATAATCTTAATGGCTTTGGTATTTTCTTTTGTTCATTTTGTTTCCGCTCAAAACAATAATTTTGTTAAAGAAATATGGAAAACCGAACAAAAATTGCAAACTCCCGAATCGGTTTTATATTATCCTACGGATAATATTTTATTTGTGAGTAATATTGCCGGAAACCCAACGGGTAAAGATAATAAGGGATTTATTTCTAAAGTAGATTTACAAGGTAATATTTTAGATTTAAAATGGGTAGAAGGAATTAGTGCCCCCAAAGGAATGGCTATAAACAAGGGGAAACTCTATGTTTCAAATATTGACGAATTAGTTGAAATAGATATCGCAAAAGCCAAAATCAGTAAACGTTATAAAGCACCCGGTGCTACTTTTTTAAACGATGTGGCTGTTAATCGTTACGGAACTGTATTTGTGAGTGATATGGGAAAAAATACAATATGGTATTTACACGGCAATAAGTTTGAAATTTGGCTTGCAAGTGATGATTTAAAAAAACCGAACGGATTATATGCTGAGCAAAATCACTTACTCATCGGAAATAAAGACTATATTTTGAAGGTGCATTATAAATCGAAACAAGTTGCGTATTATATTAAAAATACAGGTTCTATTGATGGTTTAGTACCGACAGGTACAGGTGCTTATTTAATTTCGGACTGGGTGGGTAATGTATATAAAGTAGAGGCAGGAAAAGAAAAACTTAAAATTTTCAGTAGCGGTGATAAAAATATTAATGTAGCAGATATTGAGTATATTCAAGCAAAAAATATGTTGCTAATTCCTACTTTTTTTGATAATAGGGTGGCGGCTTATAAATTGCTAAAGTAGTCTATTGGGGATAATTGTTTTGTTCTTTTTTTTAAATGGTTGATAGTTTTATATCAAATACTTACTTATCTAAACATAACTTGTTAATTAAAAGATTATAAGTTTATAAATTAATCAGGCTAATGATATACTTTTTAGAAATTAAAAGTACTATAGTTTGGTTTATTTTATTTAAAATAGTTACTTTAAATTTTTTTCTATTCATATTATCTGTACTCCATAATTGGTTTATGAAATAGTTTATGTTAGCATGAGAATTTCTTTGTCAAAAAAAATATTTTTTAATTTTCTAATACTTAGCATTGTTCCTATAATAATTATTGATACATATTTCTATTATAAATCAAAAAATGCCTTAATAAATAGAACCTTTGACCAATTAACAACTGCGCGGATTGAAAAAACGGCTCGGCTAACAGATTTCTTCAATAAAAGTATTAAAGATATTTTAGCTTTATCGCAAGAAAATTTGGAGTGTGTTCAGGGAGATTATAATGACAAAAATAGCATAGAAAATTTTGATAATAGAGTAAAAAGGTATATTTCAAATTACAAGGCTTACAATAAAATTATCTTTATCTCAAAAGATGATTCAATATGCTCTTTTAATAATAAAGGAAGCTTACAATTACCCAATTATAAAGACTCCATAGATTATAAAACTCTATTGTCTGTTATTAAACAAATTAAACAAATTAATACTCCTGTATTTTACGATATTAAAAATAGCTATACAAGCAAAAACAGGTCTGTATTATTAATCTATAAAAAAAATAAATATAGCAATAAAGAAACAATTGTATTGGAAATTTCTTTAAATGCAATCAATAAAATTATATTTGAGAGTAATCCTTATAGTGGTCTTGGTAAAACCGGCGAGACATATATAGTTGGAAGTGATTATTATATGAGAAGTACATCTCGATTTGCCGACAGTGCAATTTTTAATTTAAAAGTTGAAACTATAGCTGCTAAAGAAGCTTTTAAAAATAAAGAAGGAACAAAACAAATATTGGATTATAGGAATATTCCTGTTCTAAGTTCGTATGGAAAAGTTGATATAAAAGGCTTAAACTGGGTCGTTATATCTGAAACGGATACAAAAGAAGCTATGATACCCATTTATCTGATAAGGAATGATATTTTGTTTATGAGTTTAGTTTTAGGAATATTACTTTTGGGTTTGGTGGAAATTTTATCTTCAAAAATAACTGCTCCCGTTATAAGGTTAAAACAAGCTACTGACAGAATTATCCAAGGAGAAAGAGCAATTTATATTGATATTAAAAGTAATGATGAAATTGGAGATTTAATAGTTGCATTTAATAAAATGATAGAGCAGCTAGAAGAACAAACTGTTATTTTGGAACAAGAACGAATTTTAAGGGCAAAATCTCTTTTTGATGGTCAGGAAATTGAAAGGCAAAGATTATCGAGAGAATTGCATGATAGTATTGGTCAGTCTATTCTTGCTTTGAAGATTAAATTTGAACGTATTAGAGAAAGTTCGGAGGAAAAAAGATTAGTTATAATATCGGAAACAGAAGAATTATTTTTGAAGATAATGACTGAAATTAGAAATATATCAAATGATTTAATGCCTGCCGTTTTAACAGAGTTTGGTTTATTAATGGCAATAAAGAAAATAATACGGGATTTTTCAACAAGTACAAATATAAAGATTGATTTTATAGAGAATATATCAAATATTGCAATTGAAAAAAAAATAGAAGTGCATATTTACAGAATTGTTCAGGAAGCATTAAGCAATATTCTGAAACATGCTTTTGCAAGTAAAATTGAAATTAAAATATTTATGGTTGATGGAGTTATTGAATTAACAATAAGAGATAATGGAAAGGGATTGGTTTTAAATGAAGAAACCCAATTGAAAGGAAATGGAATTTCGAATATAAAAGAGCGAATAAATTTGATAGGAGGAAAAATAAAGTTTAAGTCTGCAATAAATAAAGGAACAAGTATATTTTGTGAGATACCGATTATTTAAGTTATGGATAAAATTAAAATTATTTTAACAGACGATCATCAATTATTTCGTGATGGTATAAAATCTCTTTTAGAAGATGTGGGAGATATTAATATAATTGGCGAAGCATCGAACGAAAAAGAACTTTTTAATATCATAGAAAAAAAAATACCGGATATTATAATTCTTGATATTACATTGCCTGGAACTTCGGGTATAGAAATAACAAAAAAAATTACAATAGAATATCCAAAGGTTCGTATTTTGATTTTATCAATGCATATTGAAGACGAATTTGTTGTTAATGCGCTTGAAGCCGGTGCAAAAGGTTATTTACCAAAAGATATTAATAAAACCGAATTATTAGAAGCAATTTATACAATCAATTCAGGAGAAGAATATTATAGTAGAGAAGTATCTAAAATTTTTCTTAAAAAATATTTAAGCAGCAATAAAAAAAGAATTGTTGGTAATAACGAAATACTTACACCCAGAGAAATAGAGATTGTTAAACTTGTTTCGGAAGGACTCAAAAATCAAGAAATTGCCGGAAAATTGTATATTAGTATTAGAACAGTTGATGCTCATAAGAATAATATTATGAGAAAACTTAAACTAAAATCAACAATTGAAATTGTAAAATATGCTATAAAAAACGGATTAATACAATTATAAAAAATATGTTTACTCTTTAATATATTTATTTATATATCTATAAGTAAAAAATACTACTTGCTGAAAATTAAGTTCTTTTGAAATACAAATAGGAATTTTACCTATTTACGAATGCTTGTTTTTCTTATTAAAAATATGAATATTTACTATTTGGAGTTATTTTTATTCAACATAAATTTGGGTGTTTAAAAATAACTTTTTTAATTATGAAAATATTCTATTCTAAGTTGCTGCCTACTACAATTTTATTATTTACTACAATTTTATTATTTGCTCAAACAGATAGTACAAAGATAAGCTTTGATGTAAACTTTGGAGCGGATATTATGAGCCGTTATGTTTGGCGTGGAACAGAGTTTGGAGGTAATGCTCCAAGTATCCAACCTACAATATCTTTCAGCTATCATAATATAGAAATAGGTGCTTGGGGAGCTTATTCCATAGCCGGTGCAAATACATCTCAAGAAATGGATTTGTTTATTGATTATACTTTTCTTTCAGATAAGTTTACAATTATTTTTACTGATTATTATTTCCCAAGTGATACAGGTAGTTATGAATACTTTAATTATGAAAATAAAACCGGACATATTGGCGAAATCGGTTTAATTTTTAATGGAACAAAAAAAATTCCCTTTTCTTTGAGTGCGTATGTTAATATTTTTGGAAATGATGCTCCTAAACTTGGGGATAATCCTGTTGATACAATAAATTTTAATAACAAAACGGGTATTCAGTATTCTAATTATTTTGAATTAGGATATAATACCAATATTAAAAATCTTAATTTAAATATATTTATGGGCTTTACCCTGAATAAGCCTGAAAGCAGCAATGATACCAATGGATTTGTTGGGGAATCCGGATTTTATGGTAATGGCAGGGGAATTGTTAATTTGGGACTTACACTTTCAAAGAATATTAAAGTTACCAATCACTATTCTTTACCAATTACCAGCTCATTAATTACTAATCCACAAGCACAAAAAGTATATTTACTATTTGGAATTTCATTTTAATTTCTATTAAATAACTTAAAATAATATAATTATGGGTTTTGATACAGGAACAACTACTTTTATGATTCTTTCAACGAGTCTTGTAATGTTAATGACTCCCGGACTGGCTTTCTTTTATGGAGGATTAGCTAGTAAAAGAAATATTTTGGGGATTATGATGCAAACTTTTGCTTCACTTGGTATTACAACAATATTATGGATAACCTTTGGTTATTCTCTGTGCTTTAGTGGTGGTGAAGGTGGAATAATTGGTAATTTTGATTGGGCATTTCTCAATGGAATACCTTTTTCTGATGCATATAGTGGTGCTGATGGGCAATATCCTACTTATATTTTTATTGCCTATCAAATGATGTTTGCAATTATTACACCTGCTTTAATCACCGGTGCTTTTGTAAATCGTGTTACTTTTAAAGCATATTTATTATTTTTAATTGTTTGGCAAGTTTTTGTTTATTATCCGTTTGTGCACATGGTTTGGGGTGGCGGATTACTTGCCCAATGGGGAGTTGTAGATTTTGCAGGTGGTTTGGTTGTTCATGCAACTGCAGGTCTTGCTGCATTAGCTTCTGTTTTTTATGTAGGCAAAAGACAAGATAGACAGTCTCCACCAAATAGTGTTCCATTGGTAGCTATTGGAACAGGACTTTTATGGTTTGGTTGGTATGGCTTTAATGCAGGAAGCGAATTAAAAGTTGATGATATAACTACATTAGCGTTTTTAAATACCGATGTAGCTGCTTCGTTTGCTGCTATTACCTGGCTAATGATAGAATGGATACATGTTGGAAAACCTAAATTTGTAGGACTATTAACCGGTTCTGTTGCAGGATTAGCAACTATTACTCCCGCAGCCGGTTTTGTACCGCTTTGGGCTGCAATTATTATTGGTATTTCTGCATCAACAGTTGCATATATTGCCGTTAATTTGAAAAACAAACTCGGTTGGGACGATGCATTAGATGTTTGGGGTGTTCACGGTATGGGCGGAATTACCGGAATGATTTTGCTGGGAGTATTTGCATCTTCTTCTATAAACCCTAATGTTAGCGGACTTTTAGAAGGTAATGTAGCTTTCTTTTTTAAAGAAACTATTTCTGTTCTTGGAGGTGCTGCTTATGCTTTTGTATTTACCTACCTTATGCTTGCTCTTATCAATAAAATTGTTCCTGTTAAGGTTTCTGAATCTGATGAACAAGAAGGTTTGGATTTAGCCATTCACGGTGAAAAAGCATATGACGAAGGTTCATTGTAATATATTTTATCAAGTGCAGAAAAATTCAAAATTCTGCACTTATATTGTGTATACAAATTGATACCTACATTGATCGATTATAAACTTTGAAATAACAAATCATTTGGTACCCAAAGAGCTTCCGAAATTTTTTATACGGGAACTGTTATCATATAACAGAAAATAAACTTTTTAACCAGCTAATCGTTCGGCATAATACTAACTCTATTTAATATACTTATAAGCGGTAAAGTATTAGTTCCAAAGCGTTTGCTTACTTTGTTCATAATCGCTCAATTTAGGTAATAGCTGCTGATAAATACTCAATAATTATTTTTCCTTTAATTTTAATTGAAGTTTTTTAATGGCTTCTTGCCAATCGTCTTCGGGTTTAATAAAATTATAGTCTTCCCAAAAGCTTTCATCATATTGGTGTATTTCATCGGCAAAAACAGTATTTGTTTTGTCGCTTTCTTTACGCTTAAACCGGTGAACATTAAGCGTATCAATACTGCTTACAGCCATTTCCAGTGAGGTTGTAAAATTAGTGGCAAACCATTGTTTTTTCATTTTTACTTTAAATTTAAGCGCTGCTTTTACATATTTTAAATAGTACTTACCATTCCACTGATGATAATTTATTTGATATCTTGCCTTTTTTAAAGTTACTTTTAAGCCTTTTTCTTTTTTTATAATAAAACGGTTGTTCATGCCATAAATTCTATCCGGACTTATTTCATAATCAGCTCCAATTATTGCTAAACTTTCTGCGTCAATGTATATGAATCCACGGTAGAGTGCGTCTTTCTCATTATCTTTTGGCTTAAAAGCAATAACATAGTTCGTTTTGTTGTCATAACTTTCAATATCGCTGATTTGATATTTATATCCGGAAAAATAATCAATATTGATAAAATCAGGGCGGTTTTTTACAATATCTAAAACCAGTGCAGTTTTTAATCCGGATTTTAACTTCATCTGAACACTGTCTTGTTTTTCTACATTATGAAAAGTTCTGGATTTAAGAATTTGCAACAAGTCGTTTTGCATACTCAAATATGCCGGTTTATAAATTTTTAGCACCGCTTCGGATAAAAACATGTATTTACTTTTCTGCTTTACCTTTTCGCGATAAAATGTGATTAAGTATGTTGCTTTTTGAGGATAATTTTCGGGTATTTTTTTTAAAGCTCGTTGGATAATGCTTCTTGGGTCGCGATTTCTTATAAGAACTTCTTGTAAAGAAACGTAGTTTCTGGATAGTTTTATCACTTGTGTTTGATGATATAATTTAATTGCGGGAAAACAATTATTGTTGTAACCAATGTATGAAATACATAAGTTTTTATTTATAAGCTCTTTAGGGATTTTAAGTAAAAAGTATCCATTTTCATTACTTACCGTGCCTATATTTGAGTTTTGTACACTTATTGATGCATAAGCTAAAGCATCGCCGGAAACAGCATCCACTAATTTTGCTTGTAATTTAATAATTTTAATTGCCGGATTATTTAATAAACTATCCACGGAAGGGATATGTTTCTTCTTTATAATTATATGATTTTCATAAACTTGATACTTAAGTGTGCTGTCATTTAAAATTTCATCCAAACATTCTTTTAAAGGTGTATTTCTAAAATTTTTATTGATAATTTTATTTGCATCCAAAACATCACCTTCATAGGTAAAATAATATCCGCTTTGTCTGCTGATTTCACGAAATGCTTGATGAAGAGCTGTGTTTTTTAATTTAAGGGTGATTTTTTTATCGGGAAAATCTTGTGCATATACTTTTGTAATGCCAAAAATAATCAGCATTCCGAGTAAGTAATATTTCAGGTTTTTGGTCAAAATTCATTATAATAGTACAAAGCGAATATACATTCTTTTAGCTTTATTTTAACACAATTTTATCCTCTTTTTTTTCAACTTTCAGATTATTTACAATAGCAATTAATTGCAATACCGTATCTAAGGAGTGATTATTATAAGTTGTATAAACAATTTTATTATTCAAATCTTTATTTTCAAGAACTATATTTACGTGATATGCTGCATTTAATTTCTTAATAATTACGTCCATGCGCTCTCCATAGCTAAAATCAAAATACTTAGTTTTCCATGCCAAATAATTCGGGTCCTTTATTTTTTGTTTTTTTGCGGTATTTTTGTCTATAATCCCCACAAAACCTGCTTCAAGAGTAAGTTGTTTTTGCGAGTTATTTACTTCGTAAAAACGTACTTTACC
>Ga0256840_1004116_pt1 | contig 11142 bp, 12 predicted proteins | sample 355202metaG_FD_185969 | JGI IMG/M metagenome (GOLD analysis project Ga0256840, IMG submission 185969) | Hydrothermal vent microbial communities from Mid Atlantic Ridge, Atlantic Ocean - 355-202 | ecosystem: Environmental > Aquatic > Marine > Hydrothermal vents | place: Atlantic Ocean: Mid...
CATAGAGCCCAAAAGAAGTGCCATAATGAGAACAAGACCAATGACCGTACCTAAATCCATTCAATAACCTTAGTTAAATTTCGTATTATAATACCACAATTATTATTATGTTGAGAGAAATTAGTCCATTTTTTTACAATTTTGTAAGATTTATCAATTTTGCAATGATTAAAATAATGAGCCATGCAAGTATCATTGTAATGACTGTATGACTTAAAAAATGATCACCTATTATCATTTTATAAAGCCCCATAGCCCAACCAACACTTAAGCCAATTGCAAGACCAATCTTTTTATTGCCTCTTTTTTTAAAAAGAAAAAAGAGGCTCAAAAGTGCAAATCCTCCACTTGCATGACCAGCAGGCCAACACTTAGTTTTATGATGTGTCAGCTTAAACTCTTTATCATAACTTTGCCACACGGCTGTTCTTGGATAGAGTCCACCATAATGAACTTCATCTCGTGGACAAGGCATATTTGTTTGACTTTTAAGTCCAGAAGCTATTGCAGGTACAAAAATTGCCGACAAAACAAGAATTACCATTCCTTTTCTATATTCTCGTACTATTTTACTTTTTCTAAAAAAAATCAGTGCTAGTAAAAACATAACAGCAATGGCAATTAAGAGTCGTTTTATTCCATAGTAGAGAAGAAAATGATACGGTTCTGCATAAGGAGAGAGTATCCATTTATTTGTTTGAAAATTATAAAAAAGATCTTGCAGTGCAATATCTACATCACTTATTCCAAAAAAAATAATACTAAATAATAAAACAAGGGCTGTTAAAATTATCTGCTTATTGAGCGTCATTTAACATATCTAATTTTTTATTGTAAACTTTAGTTTGGACATTAAAAATACCCAAAAGTGTATGAAACAGATTATCTTGTGAATAATCTTTTGTTGCATTTTTCTTTAAATTTTGCACAACCGGTAATTTTTGCATATGAGGACCAAACCACATTACTGCACCTATATGTGTCTGAGCAGAAGGAGCCATAAAATATGGTAATCCATGAAGGTAAACTCCATTTTCACCTAAACTCTCACCATGATCAGCCATATAAATCATAGCTGTATCGTAATTTTTATCCTCTTTTTTCAAAAACCCTATCACTTTATCTAAAAAATTATCTGTATATAAGATTGCATTGTCATATGCATTAATAATCTCTTGCTGTGTACACTCTTGAAGTTGATTTGTATGGCATGCAGGTTTAAATTTTTCAAAATCTTTTGTGTAGCGTTTATAGTATGCCGGGCCATGATTTCCCATTTGATGTAGAACAATCAAGATATTTTTACCTCTGTTTTTGGCAACAAATTTATCAAGTCCAACAAGCATACCAATATCTCTACACTCTCCTTCAGTGCAGATAGTGTTGTTTTTCGGAGTTTTATAATCTTCATAAGGTACACGCAGAGCTACACCTTTAGAGTCAGAGTTATTATCTCTCCATAGAATTGCCACATCTTTAGTATGTTTTAAAACATCAAGTACATTTTGAGTTGAAATCTCTTTTTTGTAGCTATGATTCCTATGTGTATAGATTGAAAACATACAAGGTACAGACTCTGCCGTTGATGTTCCACAAGAGCTTACATGAGGCAAGTCAATAATATCATCTTGAGATAAGAGTGGATTTGTATCTCTTTTGTATCCATTAAGGCTAAAGTGATCTGCTCTTGCTGCTTCACCAACGACCACAATAACGAGTTTTGAACGGTTGTCATCAGGATTTTTCACAATTTTTGCATCAAGTCCTATTGGTTTAACAACAATAGGACCACTGTTAAATGTTTTATGAATATATTTTCCTGTTGAGTAGATCCAGTAGATTGGATTGACAGTAAAACGAAGTGGTTTGTGTTCTCGGGCAAAAGAGGCATAACTTCTACCAAAAAGAGCGATAGTCGCCCCTATAATAACAATAGAAATTATCAAAAGCTTTATACGACTTAAAAAAGCTCTTTTAAAACTACTCTTTTCAAGAGGAATTTTATAGACAAAATAGGATGGTAGAAGACCTAAAAAAACAAAATAGCCCACTTGCTTGAGGGTTAAAAGATCCATTGATTCATGCATATTTGTCTGCATCGCATTGCGTATCATATTGTCATCTATCACCACATGAAATGTATTCATAAAGTAATTTGTGAGTGATGATATAAGTAAGAGAGTAATAATTACAGGCTTAATACTCCATCTTGTACTTACTAAACCAAGCAAGAGTGTTGTAAAGAAGAAAAGAACAACTACAGTTGAAGCAACAAAACCGAAGTTACTATGTAATGGATAGACTTTGACAAGATTGACAAAAAAGGTGTAGTTATCAAAAAGAAGTAAAAAGAGAGATGTTAAAAGGATAAGTTGATTTTGCGTAAGTTTTTTCATAATAGAAGCTTTCATTAATTTTGGCAAAATTATACAATATTAAAATGAATGATGATAAAATAACACATCCCAATAAAAATAAAGAGTTTTCATGAATCAAAAAGATATTAGCATAGTTATTTTAGCGGCAGGAAAAGGGAGCCGTATGAAATCAACTAAAGCAAAAGTGCTCCATAAAATTAGTGGCAAAGAGATGCTCTATCACATCATAAAAGAGTCCAAAAAGCTCTCTGATGATATTACCGTTGTTGTTGCACACCAAAAAGAGGCTGTCACGCAAGCCATGCAAGCCTATTTTGATGACATCACTTTTCTCACGCAAGATGCAGATAACTATCCCGGAACAGGTGGAGCAGTAATGGGCATAGCACCAAAACATGAAAAGGTACTTGTCCTAAATGGAGATATGCCTCTTATTACTGCAGAAGCTCTGCATGGATTTTTAAATATTGATGCAGATATTATCATGAGTATATTTGATTTAGAAGATCCAAATGGTTATGGTCGTGTCATAATTCGCGATGGAGAGGTAGAGTACATCGTAGAGCAAAAAGATGCTAATGAAGCAGAACTCAACACCACAACCGTTAATGCTGGAATCTATGCCTTTTCAAAAGCTGTTTTAGAGAAATATATTCCAAAACTTAGCAATGATAATGCACAAAAAGAGTACTATCTTACTGATGTCATTGCCATGGCAAAAGCAGATAATTTAAGTATTATTCCTCTACTTGTTGATGAGGAGCATTTTAAAGGGGTAAATTCCAAAAAAGATTTAGCCCAAGCAGAAGTTATTATGCAAGCCAAAATCAAAAACAGATGGATGGAGAGTGGCGTGAGTATGCAACTACCAGATACTATCTACATAGAAGAGAGTGTTGTTTTTGAGGGTGAGTGTATTGTTGAAAACAACTGTCGCATTACAGGTAAGAGTAAAATCATCAACTCCCATATAAAAGCAGGGAGTATTGTAGAAGATAGCGTGATGCAAAACTCTGATTGTGGACCGATGGCACACCTTCGCCCTCTCTCACACATCACAGATACACACATTGGAAATTTTGTGGAGACAAAAAAAGCAACACTCCAAGGGGTAAAAGCTGGGCATTTAAGCTACATTGGTGATGCAGAGATTGAGAGTGGCACCAACATTGGTGCAGGAACTATCACTTGTAACTATGACGGTATAAATAAATACAAAACCATCATTGGTAAAAATGTCTTTATTGGCAGTGATTCTCAGCTTGTTGCACCAGTAACTATTGAAGATGATGTGATGATTGCAGCAGGAACGACAGTTACAAGTGGAACTGTCTCAAAAGGAAACCTTGCTATAAGTCGCACAAAATTGCGTCTAGTAAAAGATTTTTATTACAAATTTTTTACAAAAAAGTAGTTATTCTTTGAGAGAGCAACATACTTTTGAGCCAATCATATTTGAAGATTCAAAGATTCTTATATTGGGCTCTTTTCCCAGTATAAAATCTTTAGAAGATGGCTTTTACTATGCCCATCCTCGTAACCAATTTTGGTCTATTTTAGAAAAAATTTTTAATCATCCCGTAGATACCGTTCCACAAAAGATTGCACTTTGTAAAGAACATCATATTGCCCTTTTTGACAGTGCAAAAAGTCTACATAGAAAAAATGGAAATTCAAGTGATACAAATCTCTCAAAGATAGAAGTAAATGATTTTGAAGCACTTCTAAAAAAGTATCCTCACATAGAAAAAATATGTTTTAATGGGAAAAAGTCAGAAGAGATTTTTCAAAAAAAGTATAAACATCTCCCTATCAAAAGATGTCTGCTTCCCTCCTCTTCCCCAGCTTATGTAAAGATGAGCTTCGATGAGAAGCTCACGCAATATAAAACTGCTCTTTATGCATCAAGCAATTTTTCTAATGCACGCTCATAACTCTCTAAGTCAAGTTCAAACTCTTCAATTGTCTCTTTTGCAGTTGCAATAGAGTCATCTGTAATCTCGCCATTTGGCATAACTGTCTCTCTCACCACTTTAAGTTCAGCTGCCATTCTCTGCTCTTGTGGGATTGTACCTTCTGGATCATCACTGTATCGAATAAGATGCACAACATCAGGGTCTAATCCCCATCTGTGAAATAGTGTAGCAGTCACATCTGTTGCCTGCGCTCCACAAGCAGTTTTCTCAGCACTTGTAATATCTTCACCTGCTAAAAGTGCTTTTTGGATAACATCTGCTTTGCCATCTTCAATAAGACTTTTAGCAATTATAACACGACCAATATCAACTAAAAATGCTGCCGGTGCCAAAAGAGAAAGGTTTTTAGACTCTTTACGAATGAGCCAATTAATTGTCAAAGACAACTGTCTGTCACAAGCCAATGCGAACTCTTCTCTTGTCATGTTATAAGGGGAAAGGTCTATTTCAAATGTAGAGTTTACACCACTTGCCAATACAAATGTATGCACAGCATCTTTTCCAAGAAGGGAGATCGCTTGTTTTACACTTGTAATTTTACTTTTCATACCATAAGCAGGCGTATTTACAATACGAAGGATATCAGCACTTAAAAGTGGATCTTTTTCAATTGCTTTTTGCATATCTTCAAATGTTGAATCTGGGTTGTTATATATTTTCTCAACTTCTTGCACCGATTCGGGAAGAGCTGGAATTGTTTCAATATTTTCCAAAAGAGTTTTAATCATCTTTTTATACCTTTTAAATAAACTATTTTTTTATTGTAGTCCAAGCGAAGCTAAACTTCCACTATTGTAGCATTAATTTTATAATATCTTCGTCTATTGTAGATTCTCGTAACAATCAAAACGGCTTCAAGTTAAAAAATAAGGTTTTTTTGATAAAATACAAAAAAAATATCCAAAAGAGCTTCGATGAAAATTTCAAACACTCTATTAGAGAATAAAAAGATATTATTAGCCCTGAGTGGTTCTATTGCTGCTTACAAATCCATTGAACTTGCACGACTCTTTGTAAAAGCTGGTGCTAAGGTGCGTGTTGTCATGTCCCAGAGTGCCAAAAAGTTTGTTACGCCCCTAACATTTGAGACTATCACTTCAAACAGAATTTTAGATGATACGAACGAATCATGGGCAGATGATTTTAATCATATTAAAATCACAGAGTGGGCAGATATTATGGTCATTGCCCCTGCAACAGCGAACACCATTGCAAAATTGGCCAATGCCATTGCTGACACTATGTTGCTGCAATGTGCTCTAGCTTTTAGCCCTATGAAAATTTTAGCTCCTGCAGCCAATACAAATATGCTTCAAAATCCTATCACGCAGGCAAACTTTAAAATGCTTGGACTTGCAAACTACACTATTGTCGATACGCAGACAAAAGAGCTAGCTTGTAAAACTGTTGGGGATGGTGCCATGGCAGAGCCTCTTGAAATTTTTTATCACACAGCCAGAGAACTCTTAAGAGATGCATTTTGGTCAGATAGACGCGTCATTGTCACAGGAGGCGGTACTATTGAAAAGATTGATGATGTGCGTTATATCTCAAACTTCTCAAGTGGAAAAATGGCATCTTCTCTTGCAACAGCACTCTATCTCAAAGGTGCAGATGTCAATCTTATAGCTACACGCTTTGAGCCAAATCTTCCAAAAAATATGCATAAAATCGATGTTACAAGTTCAGCAGAGATGTTAGAATATCTTATTGACTCTATTCGTATAGCAAAAAAACCAAAACTCTCTAAAGCAACGCTTATGAGTGAAGAGCATATTCATCTTATAGAGAAAAAACCCTATCTTTTTATGGCTGCTGCTGTGAGTGATTATCTACCTCGTTTCACGCAAGATGGTAAGCTCAAAAAAGATATTTTAGGTGAGAGCTGGTCATTAGAGATGAAAAAAAATATTGATATTTTAGAGAGTATTGATAAAGAAGGCATCACTGTTGTTGGTTTTAAAGCAGAGATGGATGCAACAAAAGCAAAAGAGAACGCAAAGGCAATGCTTACAAAGAAGAACCTTGATGCAGTTTGTTTGAATATTTTAAAAGACTCAAGCAGTTTTGGAACAACAACGAATGCAATAGAGTTTATCACAAAAGAAGAGGAAGTTATCTTGGCAAAAGATGAAAAACTTTCCTTATCTTTAAAAATAACAGAACTTGCAAAAGCACTACAAGAGTAAAAGATGAATGAAGCAAAACATATCGCAATAATAATGGATGGAAATGGTCGTTGGGCAGAACTACAAGGAAAAAAAAGAGTCAGAGGACATGAGGAGGGAGCAAAAGTCCTCAAAAGTATTACACGCTACTGTGCAATCAATGAAGAGATAGAGCGTTTAACACTCTATGCTTTTTCTACAGAAAACTGGAAACGCCCACGACTTGAAGTTGAATTTTTAATGAAACTCTTAGATAGCCATTTGAAAAAAGAACTTCAGGTCTATTTAGAATACAATGTTCGATTTGAACCAATAGGTGATATTAGAGCATTTTCCAAATCTTTGCAAAAGACTATAGAGATGGTCAAAGAGAGAACTGCCCATTGTGATGGTCTAGTGCAATCATTAGCTCTAAACTATGGAGGGCATGATGAAATTTTACGAGCTGTAAATAGGCTCAAACAAAACCATGAAGATAATATCACACTAGAGATGCTCAGTAATGCTCTTGATTGTAAACATGATGTAGATTTACTTATTCGCACCGGTGGAGATAAAAGACTCTCAAATTTTCTTCTTTGGCAAGTTGCCTATAGTGAGCTCTTTTTTGTAGATACCCTCTGGCCAGATTTCACGATTAAAGATTTAGAAAAAATAGTAAAAAAATTCAAAAAGGTTGAACGTCGATTTGGAGGTTTAAAATGATATTGGAGCTTGGTATTGCAACACTTTTAGGACTTTTAATTGGTTCGTTTTTAAATGTTCTAATTATTCGCATCCCACATGATGAGAGTGTTGTTTTTGGTGGTTCACACTGCACCTCTTGTGGTCATAAACTTATGCCATGGCATAACATTCCACTGCTTTCTTGGATATTTTTAAGAGGAAAGTGCGCCTACTGCAAAAATAAAATTTCTATGCAATACCCACTTGTTGAGCTATTTTCAGCACTTATTTTCCTCGCTGTTGCAAACAAGTATGACCTCTCCTTTGCATCGTTCTTTATTGGTATGAGTTTTTTAATGCTCCTTGCACTCTCTGTTATTGATTTTAAGTACAAAATGATTCCAGATTCTCTCAATCTTTTGGCTATCTTCTTTGCCGTTTTTGGAGCGTGGAATGTGCAAGGTGTTATACATAACTTTACCAATGCCCTTTTATTTACAGGTGGTTTTACCCTTTTACGCTTTGCACTCTCTTACTATCTTACCTCGTCAGTTTACAGAGCAGGAAACAAGACAAAAACAACATGGAACAAGCACTATGACAGAACACCATTTATAGAAGCTATGGGAGAAGGAGACATAATGGTCGCGGCTACAATGGGAGCACTCCTTGGTATCAAGCTTGGTCTTGTTGCCATCTTTCTCTCAGCACTTTTAGCACTCCCTGTAATGCTTATGCTTTTAAATCGTTCTGCAGAAGAGCAGAGAGTTCCTTTTGTTCCTTTTTTAGCAATGGCTACTTTTATTGTCTTTTTATTTGATTCGCAGATTATAAGCTACATCGGGGCACACTATTAATGAAGAGACTTAGAAAATATATTCTTAATAATTTTTCATCACTCTTTTTATCTATATTTACCCCTCTCTTTGCTATTGCATCGGTTATTTTTCTGGTAAAACTTGCTGCTTATACAGCAGTGATTCAAATTACTATCTGGGAGATGACAAAGCTCTATATTTTTGTATTACCACAACTGCTTTTTTATACACTCCCTGTTACTTTTTTTATTGCAGCTACCCTCTCTCTTTTAAAACTCTCAAATGATAACGAGATCATTGTACTTTTCTCTCTTGGAATCAAGCCAATTTTCTTAGTAAGAACACTCTTTTGGCCGGCACTGTTTCTCTCATTTGTACTCTTTTTTGATTATCTCATAATCCAGCCTCACGCAACCGTGCTTTCAAAAAACTTTATCTCCTACAAAAAGAGTGAAGCAAAGTTCAACCTCTCTGCAAGTGAATTTGGAAACAGTTTTGGAGAGTGGCTCTTGTATCTTGGAAAAGAAAATAGTGATGGAACTTTTGGCAAGGTCTTTTTATTTAATAAAAAGCAAAAAGAGGAGATCTTAATCAGTGCTAAAAATGCAAAAGTCATTAATGACAACGGAATTTTACGACTTAAACTCACAGATGGAGAGGGTTACAGCTACTCAAAAGAGAAATTCTCACAAATAAATTTTAAAACAATGCTCATAAATGATACCATGAAAACAAATTTAAAGGTTTACAAAAAACCTCTTGAGTATTGGAGATCAAAAGATGGATTTGGACGAAAAAAACACCTTTTAATTCGTAATACACTCTTAAGTCTTTTTCCACTCTTAACACTCTTTTTAATCATCAGTTTTGGAGTGGTTCACGCAAGACATCAAAAATCTTTTGTTTATCTCTATCTGTTTGGGACAATCTTACTCTTTTATGGTGGATTTTTAGCGCTTGAAAAACATTTAGGATTTTATACTATTCCTATTTTCTCTTTTGCTTGGATTTTAGGGAGCTATTTCATCTATAGAAAAACAATTGTTAGGAAATTTTAGTGCGTGTCGCTGTTACAATTGCTTACAATGGTACCCACTATCATGGTTCTCAGATACAAAAAGAGATTACACCTACTATATTTGGAACATTTGAAGATGCCCTCTTTCGTCTTGGTATTAACCAAAGAGTCGTGATAAGTGGTCGAACAGACAGAGGTGTTCACGCAACAGGGCAAGTATGCCACTTCGATCTTCCTCACTACTGGAATGATAGAGACAAACTCAAACGAGTACTTAACTTTATGCTCCCCTCTTCGATTCGTGTTCTTCGTGTAAAAGAGGTCAATGAAGCGTTTCACGCAAGATATTCTACAAAAAAAAGAGTCTATCGCTACATTTTAAAAGATACACCCCTAAGCCCTTTTGAGGCTGATTTTATAACCTACTCAAAAGAGAAACTAGATGTTGCCATGCTCAATCATAAAATGAAACTTTTTCATGGGGAACATGATTTTAAACACTTTAGAAAAAATGGCAGTGACGAAAAAACAACCATAAGAATAATATACAAAGCATTTGCATATAAGCATAAAGGGTATATAATACTCAACTTTGAAGCAAATGGATTTTTAAGAAGTCAAATTCGCATGATGGTTGGCGCACTTTTAAAGTTAAGCCAAGAGCAGATAACAGAGAAATTGCATAATAAAAACCATAAAATAGACTCAGCCCCACCAAATGGGCTCTATCTTGCAAAAATAAAGTATTAAAGGAACGTTATGTTTGAAAATGTAAAAATGCCAGAGGGCATGAGTGCCGAAGCACTGGAACATCTTATGTATCCAAAAAACTATGGAAAACTTGATGACGCTGATGGTGTAGGTGTTGCTCTTGATGAAAAGACAGGTGAATATGTCATCTTTTACACCAATCTAGATGGAGAAAACATTGAAGATGTAAAATTTGCTACCAATGGATGTCAAGATACGGTTGTCATAGGCTCCATGTTTACACAAATGATAATAGGCAACGATACAGACTATGCACAAAAAGCGGTGCAAAAAATGCACGATAAACTTGGAAAACTCTCACCAAAACAGCAGGTCTGTGCAGATATTGTCTTTACAGCTTTTGTTGCTTCTTTGAAAAACTTTCAAAACAAACAAGAAGGAAAAACAGAGGAGATGCATGTTTTAAAAATGAAAGATAGCTGTGATGTCGAAGAGGAGAAAAACGATGACAAATAAAACATACCAAAAGAAACATGAACTCTGGCTGGGCATACTCTTTGCGTCCTTTGCCATTAAAAATGAGAGTATAAAATCTCGTCTCTATGACTTTTCACAAATTGCTTTTCGTCATATGAAATGGTTAGGTGAATCGCTGTTAGAATCAGGAGACGACTATAACTATGATAGAGAGATGAGGCTTATAAAACGAGACTCTGTTTTTGAAGTTCTTAATCCACTCAAAGAGGAGATAAAGACCATTCAAGAACTCTATCCAAATTCTGCTTTGGGTGAGAGAATGAAAACAGATGATGCCTATCTATTAACTTACCTGCGTGAGCTTTTAGAAGATGAGAGTAATAACAAAAAAGTAACCGCGTTTGATATGTCACGCAAGTGGGAAGATTTAGACCAAGAGCAGATAGACGCCTTGACACTCTTTTTGTTTGATGAATCTTATAAAGAGTATGAGCTCATTTTAATCTATGCCTACATGCAAGCACGCACAAAAAATCTACTCCATTATAATATTTTTCAAGATTTGGTAGATGAATCTCATTTCCACCTCAAATCATTTGGAAATATGATGGCAAAACTTGGTATTTTAGCTCTTCCAAGAGAACTTCATGAAATGACCTATGTTGTAAAGGATTTAGATAAGTTTGTAAAAGATGGCATAGATGAAGAGATAGCAGCCAAAGAGATGTGTAAAGCGCTCAGTGATGCCATTAAAGATGAAAAACTCTCGAAATTTTTTGATTTTATCAACTTTCAAGAGAACTATCATATTGAGCTTATGAAAAAACTCCTCTAATAAACTTAGTCACTCCATATCTATCTCCAAGGAATCCCAAAAGGATTCCTATACTATCGGCAACAATGTCTAACAAAGAAGATGAACGCCCTGCA
>Ga0256840_1004117_pt1 | contig 11135 bp, 14 predicted proteins | sample 355202metaG_FD_185969 | JGI IMG/M metagenome (GOLD analysis project Ga0256840, IMG submission 185969) | Hydrothermal vent microbial communities from Mid Atlantic Ridge, Atlantic Ocean - 355-202 | ecosystem: Environmental > Aquatic > Marine > Hydrothermal vents | place: Atlantic Ocean: Mid...
TGCTGATTTTTGTCGATAGCAAGGCGCTGAAACAGGCGCATAGCAAGCTACGCAACTGTTTCAGCAACGCAGCTATTGGCAAAAACTCAGCGGTTAGAAAACCGCAGTCGTGACCGCGCGAAGTATATGTGCTTGTCATGGTTGTTTTTTGTCGATTGTCTACGAACATGAAACCTAATAGAGTTAAAGAATATAATGAATCAAAATACCTCTAAGCTGTTTGTTTTTGTTGCCTTGGAATGTGAGGCGAAGGCATTAATCAATCATTTTAAATTGAAAAAAGATAACGCCAAACATCCTTTTTCAATTTATAGCAATGATAACATGACTTTAACCGTGACTGGGGTAGGTAAGGTCGCTATGGCGGGTGGGGTTGCTTATGTATTGGCCGCTTATCCTGAGGTAAAACAGCCAGTATTAATAAATGTGGGTATTGCCGGGCATAAGACGAGCGAGATTGGTAGCTTGTTTATTGCTTCTAAGGTGACGGATGTCGAGTCAGGTAGAGTGTTTTATCCGCAGCTAATAGGGGCTAAAGGGATAGCAAGTGATGAAATTAAATCAACTGTATTACCTAACACGGATTATAGTGAGGGGGGCTTAAATGATATGGAGGCGTCTGCTTTTTATGAGATAGCTGTTAAATTTAGCAGTTGTGAGCTTATTCATTGCTTAAAGGTCGTTTCAGATAATGAAACATCCTCAATTGAGGGTATCAACGCAAAAAATGTAGTTGAATGGGTGGATAAGCAGCTGGGAAGTTGTGAAAAAGTATTTGAACATTTACTACACCTACGAGATTTGATTGTTCCTATAGAGTTGCCTGAATATATAATCATAATTGATAGATGGCATTTTACTGTTAGCGGAAAGGTAAAATTAAAAGCCCTATTAAAGCGGTGGCGAGTTTTAGCATCAAGTAATTGGTTAAAAAATAGCACGGTGGAGTATGTAACAGGGAAGGATATTCTTCGTCAATTGGCAGTCGATGTGGAAAGTTTAGAAGTTAATTTGTAGAAAATATTTTTTAATCTATTGATAATATTTTATTTTTTTTATTTTTTGAATTACCTTACAAATAGAATGAAAAAAAACGCGCATTTTTGTTGTTAATGCGATATAGTAAGCGAGCCTGCGTTGGCTCAAGCTGGTTTTCTAAGAATATCCTGTAATTGGCAGATCTATGAATCCTTAATAATGTCATCGACAAGCGTTTTATTTTATTTTTACATTTTGAGGATTTCAAAAATGGCAACTGGTACAGTTAAGTGGTTTAACGAAGCTAAAGGTTTTGGTTTTATTTCTCCTAACGAAGGTGGTGAAGACGTATTTGTTCATTTCAGAGCAATCGTTGGAGACGGCTTCAAAACATTGGCCGAAGGTCAAACTGTTGTATACGAAGTTGAAAATGGTCCAAAAGGCCTGCAAGCAGCACAAGTTCAACCACAGTAATAAACAGTCTCTACTGATTATTAAAAAAAGCCTCACTTTTTAGTGGGGCTTTTTTTTGTCTAAAATTTAACAGAAAAGAAACAAGGAAAGGTAAGGCGCTAGGGGGTGGCTCCTAGAGAGAAGAACTATCTAAATAGTGGGTCTATGCCATTTTATGTGGGTACTCAAATTTGAGTTTTCCACATAGGAAGTAAATCATGTGAATCCCTGTCGATATGGCGCGTACCCGTTGAGTTGCTGGTATTGTAAAATGGTTGAAACGTATACGTAACCAACCCCTCCCCCTTATAAAAAAGAGGAGGGAAAGTAATATTTATATAAAGCCATTCTTAGTAATTGCGGTAATAAATATAGCAATAAAACAAGTGATAGCCGCTATAAAACCAACCCAACGACTGATTCCTTTTAAGCGCATTGCCATGATACCAAAGCCAATATAGCCAAGTAATAAAATGAATTTTGATATAATCCAGCCAAATTCGCCGTCTAACCAGTTCCCTTGGATAACTAAGGTGAGACCACTTAGCAGTAAAATGGTATCTATAATATGAGGAGCTATTTTAATTAGTTTATTCTGTAATAGTGATGGTTTAAATACAGAAAGCGCCATGCGGCCAGTAAAGCTAATTAAAGATGAAAAGATAAAAATAAGGTGGATTAGTTTGATCATATGTACTGGTGATAGGTTGTTAAAATAAAAAACAGGAATGAGGTGTTATTTAGATTATATCAACACAGTAACAAAATAATGAAATTGATTGCTGCTGGGCTCTCAGATGTTAGGTCGCAACGCTTAAGTTAATCTTCAAAAGAAGGGTGGGCAAACGAGGTACGAGGTGCTCATCAATATGGCATCAAGCTGAATTGATGGGCACGCTATTCTTTACCCACCCATACACGCTCCTTGGTTTAATGGCAGTGATGGGGTGGGCATAATATAAGAACCTCTCCCCATTTTTTCTAAGTGATAAAAGATTACCAACTTAATCCGAAGCTCATAAAAAAGATAACAAGGGAAAGGGTCGCTATGTTTTGAAATAACTCATCCCAGTCAAACGTTGAATGGTCATTCATTAGGTCTTCAATTCTATTTTTAATTTGGTCTTGCATTGATGTTGGTGATTGCATGATATTTCCTCATTGTTTGTTTTATTTATAACTTCTCATCTGGCCGACTAAAATGCCTTGAGTTTTGACTTGGTGAGGTTCAAAACGCCATGGCTTGCATATTTTTATTGGCTGGAATTGGGGCGTTTGTTCAATATATTTTAGGGTTGAAGAGCTTGAATATGTTTGTGTAAGAATCCGCGTGATTTTAACCCCATTGCAAGACATATCCCATCTAAAGTAGGAGGGTGAGGAAAGCTATCATTTTGGGTGATAAGGAAATCTAGTGCTTCTTGTTGCTTTCTTGTCAGGGTTGGGGTTAGTTTCATTCGAGTTCTTTATTTGTTTTGTTAAATAATAAAACAAGAACAAAGGGAGAACAAGTATTTGTGTGAAATTATGATATTTTTTTTAACTTATGCATGTAAGTTTATGATTTTATATGGAGTATATGTTTTATCTTTTTTATGTTTTATGGCAATAAATGCCAAATATAGAGAGTTTTGAGAGGGCGGTGGGGGTATTCTTAGTAGGCTGGATTATTTCAGGGTGTCCAAAATAAGTAAGGCTAAGGCAACGTACAATAAATCCACCTTATAGATCCTAAGGTCTCCGTCAAGTTAAGGATATTGTAGGATGGGCAAAACGATAGTGTGCCCATCAATTCAGCGCGGTGCTATTGATGGACACGTCTACTTTTGAAGCTTAGGAGCGTGCATGAAACAACTTACCGATTTCTAACTTGTCTTTTTGCTCCAGGTGGAATGATCTCATTCGTTGCGTAGCTTGCTATGCGCCTTATGAGATCATTCCACCTGAAACAAAAATCCTACGTTATAATTTCGGCAAGTTATTCCATACACGCTCCTTAACTTAATGCCAGTGAAGCAAAGCAGGGTAACGATAGGGGCAACTTATTGATTAGCTATTGATACTCAATAAACTCAAATATTTTCACAACTTGTTTAACACCTATTTCTCTACGGGCAACTTCTGTTGCAATATTCGCTTCTTGTTTGTGGACAAGTCCTAGAAGATACACGATGCCCCTTTCGGTAATAACTTTTACTCGGGTAGAGTCAAAACCTGGCAGGTTTTTGATATTACTTAACGATGTTTTTATTTTTGTAGTGAGAAGTGCATCATAAGAACGAGAAGAAAAAGAGGAAGGTTCTGCTATTTTTATTTCATTATGAACTAACTTTACCCCTTTAATGGTACGTACAATGGAAACTATCTTTTGGCGTAGAGTTTCGGTGGGTGCTTCACCCGTAATGAGTACAATGCCATTATAAGCCGTCACATTAAAATGGCATTTATTGCGGATGTCATCAAAAGAATTTAACTCAATTCCGGCATTGATTTCTATCCGTTCATCCTTCAGTTGCATTGCGCTGGTTCTACGGTCATGCAAAAAAGAAAGCCCTGTTATTTCAGCAAATCCAGTCATTAAGGCTGAACAGCCGGTAAGGACGCTGGATAAAATAATTAAGGTAATAAGCTGTTTCATGATTAACCACCAAAAAGTTGATGATCAATTAAATCACAAAGACAATGAGTGATTAAAAGGTGCACTTCTTGAATGCGAGCTGTTGACTCAGAAGGGACTCGAATTTCAATATCTGTTTCTGTCAGTATCGATGCTAAAGCGCCACCATCTTTACCTGATAAGGCAATCACACTGAGATCTTTGTCATGAGCCGCTTTTACCACACTTAAAATATTGCCTGAATTGCCGCTAGTGGTATAAACCAGAAGAATATCGCCTGCTTGTCCTAAAGCACGAAGTTGTTTGGTAAAAATGTCATCAAAATGATAATCGTTGGCAATTGAAGTGATTGTCAACATATCAGAGGTGAGTGCGATGGCAGGAAGGGCTGGACGTTCGCGCTCAAAGCGATTAAGCATTTCAGAGGAAAAGTGTTGAGCATCTCCTGCGGATCCTCCATTGCCACAAGTGAGAATTTTTTTATCATTGACCAGTGACTCAACAATTCTTTGTGAAGCAAATTCTATTAGTTCACATAAGCTAGCCATTGACTCTTGCTTAGTCTGGATGCTGTCTGAGAAGTGATTGATAATTCTATCTTGTAGGCTCATAGAGTGTATTGTATGTATAAATATAAAGCGAGTTGGTACTCTGTAATCTGTTTTTTATAGCTGAAATGCATTTTTTATCCAATGAATATCAGTGTTATTAGACATTGTGATCACATCAAATCTAACCGAACTGTTTACTTTATGGGTTGCTAAGTAATATTGCGTTGTCGCTATTATACGGGATTGTTTTTTTCGAGAGATACTTTCTAAAGCACCGCCATATTTGTTAGACTTTCTAAACCTAACTTCAACAATAACCAATATATTATCTTCGCTCATAATCAGATCAATCTCACCATATTTACTGTGAAAGTTTTTCTCAATAAGCAGTAAGCCTTGCTTTAATAAATAGTGACAAGCTTGTTGTTCTGACCTTTCACCTTGAAGCAAGTGTAAAGGGCGAGAAATATTAAACATTAGAAAGCTGAACCTTCAATATTAAGATTGTTGGCCTCTTCAGCATAAGCTGCTTCTTGTATTACAGGGCGGCCATTAATAAACTTTGCACAGATTAGCCGGCGGGTAATTCTATTTTCTAAATCAATAGATAAAGACCCTGTTGCACCCGGAAATTCAGTGTTTGCAATAGTTTCCAAGCCGGATGAAAGGTTAAATGAGTCAATACCTAAAGCAATAAGCCTTAAATATTTGTTTGGAAGATGTTGCCAGCTGTCACGAAGTGACTCTTTGCTCAACTCCTTGGTAAACACGTTAGGGAATACCCAAGGAATATCACAAAAAACAATACTGTTAAGATCAATATCAGCTGAAGGGTTAGGCTCACCCGTGTATATTTGAGGGAGTGCGTAAACGGGTACTTGGGTCGCTCTATAAAATTGTAATTGAGGGTAGATAGAGCGTGCTTTTTGCGCTGATGCAGATAGAAAAATGGCATCTATATCATGTCGCCGGCGTTCAGTGTATTTAAGGTTAAGGGCTAAATAGCGTTTTAAGGTTGTATAGCGATGCTGACTTTCATCAAGATTGAGTACACTTTTGATAGGTGCTGAAAAATCATGGCCTCTATTATCATATTGCTGAGACTCAAGGACTGTGCCATAGGCCTGCTGCCAATATTCTGTTAAATAATCAGCCATACGTCGTCCATGGTTGGAATTAGCTGTCAAAATAACTGCTTTTTTAATCCCGTCCGACATGGCTTTGTTTGCTAATTGTTGGACATCATCAATAGGACTTAAACCAAATTGAAATAAGTTTTCTTGGGCTAAATTAACCACGTGATTTAAAGCTAAGACAGGGACAGTCAATTCAGCATTCAAAGCAAGATCCTGAATATTATCTTTACTAAGAGGGCCGATAACCAGTTCAGCACCTACAGATATTGCCTGATGATATAGCGAAACTGGATCATTAAATGAAGTATCATAAAAGCGAATAGAAGGCTGGTTAATTATTTCAGTGTGGTGGTAGGCCGCCATAAGTCCTATTTTTATGGCTTCTGCCGCTTTGGCGAAACGGCCTGACTCGGGCAATAAAACAGCAATTGATAAGGGTATGCTAAAAGTATTTGTTAAGCCTTTAAAATATGATTGAATAAAACCTGAATTAGCAGGGTGTTCAGGGAATAAGCGTTGCCATTCACTCAAATAAATTTGAAATTCAGAGGGGTTTTGCTTCAATGAATTGTTTTTTAATAGGTTGGCTAAAGCCATCCAACCTCCTAAAATGTCAGGGGCAGGAGGTTGTTGAAAGCTAAGTGTTTGAGACGGGAGTAGCTTTAATGTATCTAAAATAACCTTGTTATTATCATTGCGTTGTTCGTTAGAACCCAGAAGAGGTGTTAACTGAATACGTGCTTGAACACTTTGAATTAAATTTCCAGTGAGGGAGTGTGCAAAAGCGAGTGACTGATAGAATGTTATTTGGTCGGGAGGCGATAGCTGATAAACTTGGATAAGATTTAACCTATTAAGAGCCTGCTCCGTGTCACCATGACTTAGATTTATCTGAGTGAGAATTAGGTATAATTTATTACGTTGTTCAGCGTTTAATGAAGCAGGGTTGATTAAGTCAATGCTCGATTGTGCTAATGTACTATCGCCTGATTGAATAAAGGCCTCTGCTGCTAATAGATTAAATTCATCTTGCTGAGCTGGTTTTGAAGCAGCGAGAGATTGATATAAACTAGCAGCCTGTTTATGCTGACCATTTTGAGAATAAGTCTCGGCCAGCACTGCCTCATTCATAAATTGATAGCGTTTAGCCGGCTGTGTGCTGCAAGCAGAAAGGATCAATAAGCAAAAAGTAGAAAAAAATATATTATGGCGGTTCATGAACAGACTAGCCTATTAATTTTAGAATGAGAGTATGATTATCTCTCATGTTTTAGAACTGGACGAGAGAATAAATTATCAAATGTGCGGTAAATTATACGTTGTTGCAACCCCTATAGGCAATTTAGCAGATTTTAGTTATCGAGCGATAGAAACTTTAAAAACGGTCGATTTAATTGCAGCTGAAGATACACGACATGTGAAAATGTTATTGCAACATTATGCCATTAATAACAAGCTAATTTCTTTACATCAGCATAATGAAGAGCAGGCGGCACCAGGGTTAATAGACAAAATTAAAAGTGGCTTAAATATCGCGTTAGTTTCTGATGCAGGAACACCGCTGTTAAGTGACCCAGGCATGCCATTCGTTAAATTGGCAAAACAAGAAGGCATAGATGTTTCACCAATTCCGGGGGCGTGTGCATTGATTGCCGCACTCTCCGTATCTGGCTTACCGGTTACCCGCTTTAATTTTGAAGGTTTTTTACCTAGAACGTCCTCCGCTAGAAAAACGTTTTTTAGCGAGAGAACAAACGGCACCGCAACCTGGGTTTTTTACGAATCCAGCCATCGTATTTTGGCATCACTTGAAGATTTGCAAGCGATATTGTCAGGCCACCGTCGTATTGTAGTCGCAAGGGAATTAACTAAGCTGTTTGAAACCGTGGTCAGTGACACCCTAGACAATGTACTTGAATTGGTTAGAAATGACAAAAATATGCAAAAAGGTGAGTTTGTTGTTTTAGTGGAAGGAGCAGAAATTGAAAAAAACACCTCCGAAATAACAGAAGATCAAAAATCTGTTTTATCTATATTGTTAAAAGAATGTTCAATTAAAACCGCGGTAGCCATGGCTGTTGAGATAACAGGAGCCAGAAAAAAGATATTGTATCAGGCTGCTTTGGATATGAAGGGCGATTAAATTAGGTATGGAAGAAAAGAGACTGAATTTAATTCTGATAATATACTTCGCGCGGTCACGGATGCGAAATTTATAAGCTGCTGATTTTTGTCGATAGCAAGGCGCTGAAACAGGCGCATAGCAAGCTACGCAACTGTTTCAGCAACGCAGCTATTGACAAAAATTCAGCGGTTAGAAAACCGCAGTCGTGACCGCGCGAAGTATAAACATAGTATAGCTTATTGAAACCTAACAGTTAATTGTAATATGTTCCACAAGTAATTTATTTTGGAAAAATAATGTTACAAATAAGAAAGGAACAACTTCAGGTCTTTGAGGCGCTTAAAAAAACAAAGTTTATTGAGACTATGGAGAAACAACTCAAGATAAATTTTCCGCAAAAAGTAGGTGTAATAACTAGTCAAGCCTTAAGTTTATTAATTAATACAACTATTATAAAGCTGGAAAAATTTAATATTGTTCGAGAGTGTGATGTCGAGAGGTACCTTTATTTGATGTTCACTTTTTCTTTTAATATTGACAGCGATTTTGAATACAGATGGATACAAGATATTTTGGTTGATGAGGTGTTATCGGGAGATCTAAAGATGAAATTAATGTATCAGATTGCTGAACAAAAGATCAATGACTATAAATAAGCTTCCTGAGGCTAGTACTGGAGCAAACTGTGTAGGTAGTATAACTGCTCATTGTCCTGAGAAAAGTAAACTTGATAAAAATTCTAGTTTAGTACTTCTTGTTGGTGGATCCTATGAAAGGCATGGAAAAACTCATCCTTATGGGCATGTAGCTATACGTGTTATTACGAGTAAAAAAGATATTACATACGATTACGGACGGTATGGTAAGGTTTGGGGGGTTGGAGGGTCAGAAGGAGAAGGAATGCTGCGTGTATGGATTGATTTTAGTAAGTATATGCGTGGAGAAAATGCGACAGGTCGGTTAACAATAGGGCATAGCTTCAATATAACAGAAGAGGATGCTAATAACGTTATTAGTTATTTTGAATATAAAATAAAGAATAAAACACCAAACCTAGACCGAGGCTTCATGAAACAATATCAGATAGTTAATTACCATGCGCTTAAATCAAACTGTACAACAGTAAGTATAGATGGTGCAAATATAGCCATACCTTCACTTATGAAAGGTTCAAATAAATATAATGAGGGCAAGGGGTTAAGTACTATGGATAAGCTTGCAGCAAAATATGAAGGGTGGCCACAAAGAATTTTTATGCCAGCAGACTTTAATAGTTTTCTAAATGGTTTAATAGGTGAACATGCACCTGTCAAAACAATAACTTACAAAAAGTAAGAAAAATGAAATTTCAAAAATTATATGCTATTGCTTTAGCAATACTATTCATTTCTTTAATAATAGGATGTTCAAATATGTTAAATAAGAAAGTTCATGTTCTTCAGCACCCTTTGAGAGTCGCCTCTGAAAACCAGAACCAGTATTATATGCTTCCAAAAGGGGCAGCACTATACTACGACGATTCTTTACCAGAAGGTGCTGATAGGTTTTACGTGTACATTAATATTGAAGGTAGTCCATTAGAGTTGAAAAATCTTGAGCGTTCAGATCTCATTATTCCTTTAACTGCATATCCTTTTGAAGACAAGGATATTGTAAATTTGGTCAAAGATTATCCTGTAAACAAAAAAGATTTATCGAAAATACTTAATAGTGAATTTCTTAGCAAAGATGATGCTCAAGAAATTATAAATTATTTACAACAATATATTGAGGTGCATGATTAGAAGGAATAGTCTTTACCGTAAATAAAGATGATGGTATGAATGCTAAAAAGTCATTTACTGTGTGGAAAATATTACAAATCATCTAAAGGACTAACGACTCCCTCACCACCTAGGTTTAAAATATGAGTATAAATCATGGTAGTTTCTAAATCCTTGTGGCCTAATAGCGATTGAATCGTTCTAATATCAGTACCTCGTTGCAATAGGTGAGTAGCAAAGCTATGTCGAAAAGTATGGGCGCTCACTTTTTTACAAATATTAGCTTTTCTGACAGACTGTTTAATCGCCTTATTAACCGTAGATTGATCTGTATGATGTCGGCGCACCACGCCACTACGAGGGTCTGTAGATAAAATCCGACTAGGAAAAACATACTGCCAATTCCACTCCTTATTTGCATTAGAATATTTCCTATCCAATGCATAAGGGAGGTAAACAGAACCCGACCCCTTCAGCAAATCTTGTTGATGAATAGTTTTAACCTTTTCTAAATGGTTGCGAAGCAAAGCCTCAACATTATTAGGAAGTGGAGTGACGCGCTCAGACAAGCCCTTACCATTACGTATCGTTATTTGCTTAAAACCAAAATCAATGTCCTGAACCCGCAAGCGAACAGCCTCAGTAATACGCAACCCACTACCATATAATAACTTAACCAGTAACTCAGAAGTACCGCTCAAAAAAGATAAAACCAACTTAACCTCTTCGCGGGTTAATACCTCAGGAACTCTTTTTTCCTTACGTGTACGAGCGGCCTGAACCCCCTCAAAAGGTGCGTTGAGGACTTTAGAGTATAAAAAAACCAAAGCATTAAAGGCTTGGTTTTGAGTGGAGGCCGCAACATTCCCTTGGACAGCTAAGTGAGTTAAAAAAGCCTCTACTTTATCTTTAGAATTGACCTGCAGAGTCTCTTTTTCTTTTAAGTGATGAAACTTAATATACCGAACGACCCAGTCGCAATAAGCCCGTTCAGTATGAATAGAATAATGTAAGCGCCGTAAAATATCATGCATTTGATCTAATAAAGAGTTATTTGGTTTTATTGTTGACATGGTGATAAAAAAGAATTATTTTAGCAGTTAATTAATAAGTTAATCCTGAATATAGGGATAATATCAATTATCAAGGAATATTGACATGATAATAGTCATAGCAGGAAATTTTTCCTGAATTTCAGGTCAATACCTTAGGGTAATCGGGAAGCTTGTACAAGATATTAGTATCCTGTACAACTTGCCTGATTTATCCTCTCAATATCTAGAATATCAGGGAAGAGTTTCCTGTTAATAAGAATGTTCTCAGGGTGCTCCACTTCGCTACGCACCCTGAGAATGGCCGAGTTGACAGGGAACCTGTCGAACAACTGGCCCTCAGTCCGCTCCGCTCCCTGAGAACAAGTCGTTCGACAGGACAATGTTGCCCGATAATAGTGTATTTTGCTCCGCAATACACATTATCAGGCAACATTGCCTGTCAACTCGGCCATTATGT
>Ga0256840_1004118_pt1 | contig 11133 bp, 12 predicted proteins | sample 355202metaG_FD_185969 | JGI IMG/M metagenome (GOLD analysis project Ga0256840, IMG submission 185969) | Hydrothermal vent microbial communities from Mid Atlantic Ridge, Atlantic Ocean - 355-202 | ecosystem: Environmental > Aquatic > Marine > Hydrothermal vents | place: Atlantic Ocean: Mid...
TTTACCAACGTTTCAGCCGCTGATAGGAGGGATGAAAATGCACTTGAAGCAAAGGGATTGGTAAAATCGCCTCCTATCTCAAATGTTAGAAAAACGGAAAAGGAATCATCAGTAAAACCCCGATCGCCGAAGGCAAAGAAAAATAAAGGTGGGTTCGAGCGATGAACCAAGAACAAGAACAGAAAATAATCGGACTCCTTGAAGTTGCGTTTGGAAAACAGCTTTGGAGACTGATGAAAGACAATCGGCTGACCGAGTTAATGGCCAATCCTGACGGCCGTATATGGTTAGATATGATTGGCAAAGGCCTCCTAGAAACTGGCGTTGTTCTCGACGAAAGCGCCCGACAGCGAATCATCTCAATCGTGGCAGGGGCGGAAGGTCGTATTTGCAACTCTGATAATCCGACACTCGCCGCAATTCTTCCTTATTTTGGGGCGCGTTTCCAAGGCTTCGTTTCTCCGGTTGTACCCGGAGCATCTTTTTCTATCCGCTTAAAATCGAAAAGGGTGTTTTCCCTTGATGAGTATGTAACCGATAATATTCTGTCCCTCGTGCACTGTCACCGCATCAAGCGTGTGGTTGCAGAGAGAGGAAATATTCTCATCGTTGGCGGTACTGGCTCAGGAAAAACAACTCTGGCGAACGCAGTTCTAAACGAGATTTCACAAACAGGGCATCGTATCGTCACGATCGAGGATGCGGCCGAACTACAGTGCACTGCACCGAACACGCTTCAGTTGTTTGTAAATGACGATGTCGGTTTCGATTGGCGTTCGGCGGTTAAGGTTTCACTCCGAGCTCGTCCGGATCGAATCGTTGTAGGGGAGGTGCGAGACTCGAGTGCATTGGACTTGTTGAAGGCCTGGAACACCGGTCATAACGGCGGCTGTGCAACGATACATGCAAACGGGGCGATTCAAGGGCTTTCAAGAATGGAGTCTTTGATCGAAGAGGCGGTACCCAATGCTCCTAAAGAGCTTATTGGCGAAGCTATTGACTTAATCGTTCATATTACTCGCTCTAATAAAGGGAGAGTTATTGACCAGATGGTGGCAGTCAATGGGTTCGACAAAGTGTCGGGTGAATATTTAACAACCAAATTTTAGGAAGTGATTTTACTATTTATCAAAAAAATAATGAGACTTAGGTCGAATTTTCTTAAGGAGAAAAGATGAAGAAAACAACATCGAAGAACACGCTGGGGCATCGGCGACAGCATTCTAAATACGGACACTTTAAAGAAGTGTTTATTTTCGCATTAGTAATGATGCTTACTATGTTGTCCTGCGGTGAGGACGTTCGAGAGGTCGCTACCTATGAAATAAATGGCCCAAGCGTTGAGTGCCCAGGAGCAAACGTTAGTGATATCGGCGCCACCTTTAAGATGTGCGATTGGCAATGTGTCGACTACGAAGACAAACTGAATAAAATCGTCAGTCTGAGTTTTAAGCGAGATGAGGAGGGCGATGATTGGGAATTTGAAGGGGCGTATGTCGCAGACAACCCCATTTGTAATTGAAGAAATGCATCATTTACCAAAAACAACCTGTCAACCCACTTGTTGGCCTTCGGCCTACGCTTCCGCATTCCGGCTGCGCTCCATTTGTGCAGCTACCACGCCGGGGTGTGACAGAACGTTTTGGGCAAAGATGAGCCGGTATATAACCGGTGTTAGCGCGGCAACTGTGTTGCCTGTCGGCGAAACACCAGAAGGAATGAAAAAATGAGCGAAGTACAGAAATTAATAAGTGTAATTTGGACGGACGTGCCTGAACGGGACGTGGTTGTAATGACGTTTTTGGACGCAGCTAGGGGACCGGTGGCGATAGAAGAATTGGACGGGGAATATGAAACTTGGAATGAAATGGAGGCCGATGTGTTTAGTGCAGCCGAAGAATATTGCAGAGAGCGGAACGCCATACTCGACCAATCCACGTATTTTAGAAACTTAGACGAACGGTTCAGTGTTGAGCCACAACAAAAGGAAAGAACATGAAGAATGCAGTTAGTTTGATAGGATTGTAGTGAAATTGATAGTATGTCATTTTGCCGCCATATTTTCCCGTAGTAGGAGAGGAATGTGAAATATTTTTTGTTCTTATTTTTAATCGTTGTTCCAATAAGTTCTTACGCAGATCCTTCAAAAGAGCTGTATATCGAAGGCGTTGGGGAAATTTCTGCCGGTCGATTCAATAGTGCCATTCTTGTTTGGGAAAAGGCGTACAAGATAAAGCCAGACCTGCGGATTCTTTATAACATGGCCCAGGCCTCTTCTAGGGCGGGACGTCCTGATGACGCGAAGCAATACATTAATAAGATGTTTTCAAATCATACAGCGGAAGAACTCTTGCCATTTAAGCAGAAAGCGGCCGCTGCGATGGCGGCGTATCGACGTCAAGCCAAAGCGATTAATTTTGCGAAAAATATCCGGGAAATTCAAATTGTTGAACGCGACCGCTTGCGTGAAGAAAGTAAAACGCTTGAGACTTGGACATGGATGGGATGGACAGGAACGGCTTTTACGCTTTTAGGAGCGGGCGGTTTAGCAGCCGGATTTGTTTTGAATGAGGAAATTGTTGATTTGAAGAAAAGCTTGGATGTCGAAAGCGGTACAGTAACAGATTTTAGAGCTACGAACGATGTAATCGAAGATAAAAAGAGCATCGGCCAGATAGCAATCGTGGGCGGGGTGAGTCTTTTGGCGGTGGGTGTTACTTTGATCGTTTGGGATCTTTCGACAACGACAGAAACGTTCGATGTGCAATTTGCCTTCGATGGAAGACGAGTTGGCGGGAGGTTTGTATGGGCTTTTTAAGGGAGCTGTTTTTAGGTTTGTTGTTATTAGTAGGGGTATCGAGTTGCGCTTTGTTTGAGGCGGAGATTGAGCCTTGCGGCTACAGTTGTGGCCCATGTGAATTAGGCCAGTGGAGTTGTGAGTCAGGTTCGTGCGAATTGGGTCATTTAGAAGGGGTTTTGAGCGAGAGTGATTCCTGTAACGACGTTTCATTCGTTGCGAACGATGCCCCGAGTAAAGAGCGTGGTACCATGCAGGAGCCGTTTTCTACTTTCGCCCAGGCGATTTCGACGAAAAGCAAAGTAATTCTAGTGAAAAAAGGGAGGTTTGAAACTGATCTTAAGATCAATAGGTCTGTCCATATATTTGGTGGAATGTTGGTCAACAGTTTTGGGAAATGGGTTAAGTCAGCCGAAAGAACGATAATTGTTTCGGCAAAACCAACATTAAATATAATAAATACTGATAACGTTGTAGTAAGCGGATTTACGTTTAAAAGTCTACATTCGTCTTTACAGTTAGGTGGGCAACTCATCTCTTCGAAAAACATCGTTATTCAAGACTCGTCTTTTGAGTTCGAGCCAGTTGTTAAATATGACTCAACTAACTCTGGTCGAGCCGGTGAGCGAGGTTCAGATGGAGAGCTTGGCAGCTTAAGTTCAAATGCTGGAGTCGGCGGAACTAATCTCGATTGCCCCGCCGCGAATGGCGCAAATGGTGGTGAGGGTCGTACCAATATAGGTAGCCCAAAACGTGGAGGAAGTACCGGGACTAACATCGGCGGAAATGTCGGCGAAAACGGGGAAGTTGGTGAGAAGGGGGTCAATGGGGACACTGGCGAAAATGGAACTTGGACTGGCTCAGATGGTGTATTAGTTCTAATTGAACCTTTGGCAGGGATTCCTGGTTCGATTGGCTTCGGTGGTGCCGGTGGCGGTGGCTCGCCTGATCAAACGGGTGAGTCATCACGAGGTGGAAGCGGAGGCGGAGCTGGTGGATGTGGCGGGGAGGCTGGCGAAGCGGGGACCAATGGAGATTTTATAGTTGGTCTTACTTTCTTCGAATCAAGTGTCGATCTCGAAGACTCCACGCTCTTAATGGTGAATGCTGGAAATGGAGTTCCTGGCGGTTTAGGCGGTGATGGTGGGAGGGGTGGAACTGGCGGAATTTTCAGGGATGGAGCAGGTGCTGGTGGAGATGGTGGAAACGGAGGAGATGGCGGAAGCGGTGGAGCAGGTTTGCGCGGTCAGAGTATTCCTTTCGTGTGTTTCGGCGAGCTGTCGAAAGTAATTAAGAAAAATGTTATTATTGAAAAAAAGAAGAACGGAGAAGGATATGAAGGAAATAATTTACCTAATTGCGATTAGTTTCGTATTTGCGGCTTGTGATGGTGTTACCTCGCCGTCCAACAATAAAAAAGACGTTTTGGTTGATAGCACCACATCTGATATGGGTCCGACCGACGTATCGGGGGATGTTTGCGTGCCGATCTCGATTGAAACAATTTCAGAAGAGGAGTGTAGCACCGCTTACAGCTGCGAAATGATCGACGACAATTGTGGAGGAGAGATCGAGCGTTGTACATGTGCGTGCTCGCCAGGAGATTCTTGCGGTATCGAAAATCTAGGAACTTGCGTGGACGATGTGGTCTGCAAGTATTCCTTCGATGAATTGGGTGATATCTTGGAGGGAGCACGAAATGTTGTTTTCGTGAAAGATGGAGGAATCGGCGGTGACGGTTCCAAAATAAACCCGTTTGGCACCTACGCTGAGGCGCTCACAGTTGCTGGCAATAAGGATGTTGTTTTGTTAGGAGGCTCGCTGAACGAACAAATAATAGTAAAAAATGGCGTGAGTGTGATTGGGGGATGGGATGAGTCTTGGAGGCCCATTGAACAAAAATCAAATATTTCCCCTTCGATTGATAAGATGGATGTTTCAAAACCTTGGGCCGGATTAATTGCTGAAGGGGTTTCGGATAAGACGATTATCTTCAAGGTTAACGTCGTTTCACCAAACAATATCGATGGAAGCGCATTTGGTTTATTTGTGTCTCGTAGCAATGAACTGTCCTTACTTTCTGTGTCGGCTATTGCTGGAAATGCGGGAAAAGGTAGAGATGGAATAAAGGGTTCAAAGGGTGGGGACGGGCAAGACGGTCTTCCTGTAGTTCCGAATATTGGAGTGGGAAACCCGCTTCCAAGTGCAATCGCCATTAATCCGGAATGTGAATTGAAAACAAAAGGTGGAGAGGGTGGTAGAGGAGAAGAGACAAAGCGTAATCCATTTCGAACGTTGGATCCTTCTGACGGTTTGGACGGGTCTCTTGGATATCCAGTTGGAGGACGTGGCGGTAACCGGGCTTTTCTTGAGCTTGATATTCGAGCCGGAGCTGGAGCAGATAGCCCTTTTCCAATCACATCCGGTGATCCCGGTGAGGTTGGCTCAGAGAAAGCTACCGCTACCGAGAATGGATTTGATTTGTCTAACGTGAAGGGTGGAAATGGATTATCTGGGGAAGATGGCCGTGGCGGTGGTGGAGGAGGCGGCAACTCTTTTGAAAAATATAATGGGACGAATAACGACAACGAGAACTATACAGGCGCCGCGGGTGGCGGCGGTGGTGCCGGTGGTTGTGGCGGAAAGGGGGGAAAGGGCGGAAATGGGGGTTATTATTCCGTTGGTTTTTACGCTTATAATTCAACGTTACTTATTGATAACTCAACCTTCGAAAGTGGAATCGGCGGCGCAGGCGGAACAGGTGGTGACGGGGGAAAGGGCGGAAAGGGCGGAAAGGGCGCTTTAGGATCAAATGATCGTTGCCTATTTTATGCAACGGGGTGCCGACCCGATCCAGATCCTCTGAACAAGTCTGGAGATGGCGGTTCTGGGAGTGACGGCAGTTTTGGTGGAGATGGAGCAGGCGGGAACGGCGGCGATAGTTATGGAGGGTTTTGCTCTGCATCAACAATCACCAAGACAAATGTTTTGTTCTCCGCGGGTATAGGCGGAGTGGGCGGGCTCCCGAGTGGAAACGTTGGGGTGGTGAGTGAGCAGATTGGATGTGAATAGCTATTGAAGTTCTAAATTTAAGCGATTAACCTTTGGAAAGGTTCGCGGGTGACATAAATTCCCCCTCCCCGTTAGTCAGGTATTTGTCCCATGACTACATCGCGGACCGAAGAATGCCTCAGATTTATCTGGGGTTTTCTTTTGTCTTAGGTCAGAGCCGCAATTCCCTTTCGGTTGACAACATCCAAAAGCTTTTTAGCAGCGGCGTTGGGTTTGCGTGTGCCGTGTTCCCACTGTGCGATCGTGGTTTTGCTTATATTGAATAAAGCCGCCATCGCGCTCTGGCTCAAAGATAATTTCTTACGAATTTTTGCGATGTCCTTAGGAGTAAACACAGCCGGTACCTCAGGCACACAAAGCGACTCGAAGTTACGAAGTGTGATTTTATCAATTGCTCCAACGTCGAAATATTCGCGCATTGCCTCAAGAGCGTTATCAGTTATTTTGGACATATGTTCTCCTTGTTCTCTAGCTTTCATTGTCTTCTAGGAGTTCGATTAGAAGCCCTTTTTCTAAAACCAATTTAAGCGTTTTTTTATCAAAATTTAGAATTGTTTTTCCCCACTCCTTCAATTGTAAGAGTTCCTTTTTTGCTTCTTTTCCCATCTATTAAATTGTTTTGTTTTAAACATCTTCATTCGCAAAGTGTAGTGCAGCGCATTACACCGGTCAAGCAATACGTTTACTAGTGCCCCTAATCCTCCAAATCACCACCGTTCTTTTAATTAGAGCGAAAAAGCTTCGGCCGTGTCCTTTCCGTCCCTTTTTTAGAACAAAGCCTAGCTTCCGATAACTATTCCGTCCACGCTTCTCATGTTTGGGTGTTGCATTGTTTGATGAACTTGCTCATAGTGGGTTGGTTTCGTGGAAGAGTTATCGGAAGCTAGGAATTTAAATAGATTCATGTTATTGTCCGTCTCGTACGCCCGTTGGAGGACTGACTACATGAAAAAGAAATATTGTTTCATTTTTTTGGGCTTAATTTTATATTCCTGTGCATCGAAACAGGCAATCAAAAAGCAAGATGCCACTCTTGAAGCGAGAGCTTCTATTGTAAGTCCTATGGAAAAATGCATCGGATTTAATGATGATTCCAACGTGATTGAACGATGTAAACTGTTAACTTGGGGTGACGTGCCTGCAACTCTTGAGAAGAACAAACGAATAGCGATTAGAATCAAAAACCACAGCCTCTTCGTTGTACCATGTCTACCAAACGTGCCATGGATAGGCACCTACAATGATACCAGTAGTCTAATCGTACGGTGCAATAAAAACCGTGTTCGACTTTTTTGGACAGATCCAAACAGCCCCTTCTACGACAGCCCAACAACTTACCCACATGGTTCATACTTACGCACCAAAGCGAAAGTCTACGATGGGGATACAGTGCAGGATTACATAATTGAAGGCCCCGCTACCGGCTACGTAAGCTTCACAATCGACAAGGAGAAGTTATCAACCGAGGAGCTTATTGATAAAATAATCGATGAGTAGTCATTATACGAAAAGAAAAAAAATGTTTATTTTTTTATTTTACTTAGATACGGTAGTTTCTACAGGTAATTTTAAAATCGGGAGATTCTTATGAAGAAAATATTTACGTTATGTGTTCTTTGCATTTTTTCGTGTGAGAGCGAAACACGGGAGCTGGGGAGAGTCGAAAAGGCCTTAGTATTTGGACTAAGGAATGTCGAACAGGTAAGGGGCACTATGTCGCGAGCATCAAGCGAACCTGAAGGCTCCGATGAGAGAGACTATGCCTACCAAGCAGCTCAACTCGCACGTGCAACCGCAACAATTTATCCTACTAAATATGTTGGTGTGGATTGTACCATCCAAGGACAAGTTGCATCCTCAGCCACGTTAACCTCCGACTCGAGGATGGTCACAGCATGGCATGGCATCCAGGGAGTTGCGGAATCGTTCCCCGCTTATTTCGAATCCGAATCAATTTCTTACAATCTTGGCTCCTCAGCAGTTGGAGCCATCCGAGCTGATGCAAGCGTTTCACTCTACAACGCTGCATGGGAGCAAACAACCGCTCACAGATCGGATGTTGTGGAAGAAAGTCCATTTTTAGCGAACCGATTGTTTGTTCTTGGTTTGGATTCTTGGGCAAAGCAAGGACCAGGCACACATGCGAGAATTGGACTTCGTAGCGGTTTCCATTTTGAAATGGACACCATCGGACCGAGCGAGATTGGATACAACTCCGCCACCGCTTATTACCAGGGATTTATGCATCATCTAGGGGATGATTATGTAGGTAGAGACATTGCGATCTTGCGTGTGGATCGAAACAACAAGGTCTTCACCAGCGACTTCTCGCTTTTGGGATCCGGTTCTTTTGATATAACGAAACCCGCAGTATTTTTTGGACAAGTACGCATGGGCGACACCGATCAACACCCTATTAAACCGACGAATTACTTGAATCACACTGCTTCTTGGCCTGATTCTGTAACTCAAGCGAGTGGTGGATCGAACGGGGTTTTCGTTCCGTTGACGTCTTTTTTGGCAAATTATGACACCATATTGGAGGAGGACGAGCTTACTGGCTGCGAAGAACCTTTCACCCGGTCAGATATTCTAGTAACGAATTTATTTCAAACGACGTTTGATTCGACCAATGGCAGCAGCGGAGGCCTAATATTAACACCGCATAGCTTGCCACGACCTCAATATCATACTAAGAGACCACTAATTGGGATGGCTGTTCTAAGCGGAGCAAGAACAACTAAAGCTAACCACCCATGGGCCGAGGGGTTGGATTTAGGCGATTTTGGTGAGCATTTTGTAAGTTTTACAGGACTCTTGCCAAACGACATTGAATTGTTGTCGCGCGATACGGTCCAGCAGGGCGACCCGTCTCAACCAACACCGTTTATCGAAGGAAATGATCCTGAATGTAAAACCTACAATGGCGATTTTTGCACGAGCTTTGTGACCACGCCGGCCGAAGGCGGCGGAGAGTCCGCCCCAAAAAGACCAGAGGGCGTTGAAGTGTTGGATGGTGCGAAAGCAGAAATACCAGGTGAAGGGGTTGGTCGACGTTTTTTCTGTAGCAATCATAGTATCGGCAAACCCCCAGGAATTATGGTCGGGATTCACGGAGGATTGGCTCTCAACGGAGTTGGTGTTGGGGAAACTGCTGAGACAGTAATGCAAAACGGTGGCGGAGTTGGAAGTTTCATGGGCATCTGTACCCCCTACAGCTCTCGTCCATATACTGACAATTGGCGATTCATAAAGATTATTGGCGCGCAGATGCCGCGTTCATTGGATACACTCGGCGGACCTTTCGGTTGGGGATCATTCGATGGGTACCAGTCTCGAGTTTACGAAGAGCGATTGGTTGAAGACGAAGTTCAAGTAAGGCCACCATCGACGAAAATGTGTCCGCCTAACTACCTACTTCGTGGAGTAGAACTGACATTCGAGACAAGTGGTCAATATTATTCTGGCGTCAAGGCAATATACTGCGCAAAAGGCACGCCTGATGCGGACGGTCCAGAAGAACTTGCTTTGTCTTTGGTGGAAGACGAGTCCAATTATACCCTTGCTGGAAAACCTTTTGATTTAACTCAAAACATTGGTTACCCCGACAGCTGCCTCAATGAGTGCTGCCAAGGCGAGTGTTTAAGTGTAACATGTCCGGAGAACGAAGTGGTTATCGGTTTTGAGACTTTTCATGATAACGTAGGTCGATTAACATTTTTGGACGCACGATGTATAAAAAACCCCTATCAATAATATTCATAATCTTCATGAATCAAGCTTGTGGATCAGACGTTCCACAAGAGTCTCGTCCGCATAACGATACTGCCCTCAGTGACATAACGGATGCTAGTGATATGAAGTCAGATTTCATGGAGGTTATTGATTTAAGTAGACAAAATCTACCAGCAGTTTGCACGAAAGATTTAGACTGTCCGCGTGGAAAAAGATGTAATGTGGTCGGTGAATGTTTTGCTTCAACCGGTTGCGGACTGGCATGGGGAGAATTCATACCTGACACCGCCGCATGTTATTACGACCATGACGGCGACCCCTGCAAAGAAGCCGGAACCTTTACTGCCAAGGAATGCGACGAGGATTCTGAGTGCCCCGGCGATTATTTGTGTATACGTCGAGTATGTCATCTCGCTGACCGATGCGACGAGGGAGAATGCCAGGCTGGGTTCGTGTGTGCATCCAATATAATCTGCGTGGAGTCATCCCGTTGCCCTTCAAGAATGTGAAACAGACTACATCAAAAATCATATTAGCTCCCACCAAATTCTAAGCACCTCGTTTTAAGGAAATCTATACTTTTTAAGAACGTATTTATCCATCCATGCCTCGAATGGAAATGACCTCAGCTCTACGGAGGTCTGTAGGCCAATTTAAAAAATTAACTCTGTTTTAACCGACCGTCGGGATGAGTTTTATTCTTCCTTTTGCGTCTTTTTCAACACGCCCCATCGGTGTTTTGGGATCATGTTCAAAGATTAAAATGCCATCCACTTTCATGGCCTCGTGAAGGATATCTCGTTTTTCACGCAAGGTGGTCAACGGATGTAAATCGTAACTCATAATATAGGGGTCGCGTAAATGTGCCGAGGTCGGAATAAGGTCAGCCAGATAAAAATAGGTGTCCCCATCGGTTGAAATTTTGCAAATTTGCATACCGGGGGTGTGTCCGAATTGGGGAAAGACCTCAAATCCGGGAAAGAGTTCCGTCGGTCCATCGACGAGATTCAAGGGTGGCGCTCCCTCCTTTTCAAAAAAACTAAAATCGTCAATGCGATAGGAACCCGCGTCTCGAGCTGTAGGTCCGTGTGCCCAATCCCAGTTTCGTTTTTGAAGCCAATGGGTTGCCTCAGGGAAGGTGGGTTTTAGCCGGCCTTCATCCTCAAAACATAATCCACCGGCATGATCAAAATGCAAATGGGTGAGGACGACCTCATCAATGTCGCCCGCTTTGAGGTTATGCTGAGCCAAGGCATTTAGTAAACCTCTATCCTGGTTATGAATTTTATAAATGGACTTTTCTTTGTCGCTCCAACGCGAACCAATGCCGACATCCACGAGAATATTTTTGTCTTCATATTGGACCAAAAGACATCGGCAAGCGAGGTCGATACGGTTATTTTCGTCGGCCGGGGTGGAACGTGTCCAAAGCGGTTTGGGGACAATGCCAAACATCGCGCCTCCGTCCAAACCAAAGTTTGATTCGACGAGGGGATGTACGGCTATGGGGCGTTTTTTTTCTGTGATAA
>Ga0256840_1004119_pt1 | contig 11133 bp, 12 predicted proteins | sample 355202metaG_FD_185969 | JGI IMG/M metagenome (GOLD analysis project Ga0256840, IMG submission 185969) | Hydrothermal vent microbial communities from Mid Atlantic Ridge, Atlantic Ocean - 355-202 | ecosystem: Environmental > Aquatic > Marine > Hydrothermal vents | place: Atlantic Ocean: Mid...
CCTCACGGATTCAGGAATAATTTAGGAATATAAAAAATATGTCAAAAATCCAAAAAGGTGCGCTTGTTTATTACAAGAGTAAGCCAGCTGTTGTAAACGAAGTTAGTGATAAAATTGATATTATTTTCTTTAAAACAACTAAGCGTGTTCGTGATAAGGATATAAAGCTATTACACCCTGGTCCTGTTAAGGATGTTTCTAGTTTGAATTTAGAGTGCCCTGAGTCTTTGGATACTTTGGATGAAACTCTTGCTCTGCTTGAAGATGAGGCTGTTTCATTGAGTGATTTGTCTGAGTTTTTATATGGGGAGTTTACGCCACAAACGGCTTGGTCTAGTTGGATGCTGGTAGTGGATGATCTCTATTTTGAGCTTGAGATAAATGATGATGGGAGTGAGCAAATTAAGGCGCGCCCTTTAGATATTATTCATGCAGAAAAACAGAAACGGGATGCTAAACGTAATCAAAAAGAGGCGTGGGATTCTCTCATTGAGCGGATTAAAACGGCAAAAATAGAAGAAGCGGATCATACTCATTTGGTTGAGGTTGAACAGCTTGCCTGTGGTGAGCGTGAAAACAGTCGTATTCTTAAAACCATTGGTATTTCAGAAACTAAGGAAGCGGCTCATGCCCTATTGCTAAAACTGGCTTATTGGAATGAGCAATATAACCCTTGGCCACGACGCTTGGGGGTTAATATGTCTGACCCTCAACTACCAATTCCACAAGCGATTGAAACAGAACGCCGTGATTTGCAACATTTGCAGGCATGGGCTATTGATGATGTTGGTAATACGGACCCTGATGATGCGATTTCACTTGATGGTGATCGTTTGTGGGTGCATATTGCTGATGTTTCATCCATCGTGGCACCTGATTCTGAGCTAGATATTGAAGCTCGTTCACGCGGTAGCAATGTTTATTTGCCTGAACGGGTTATACACATGCTACCACCTGATATTACGGCACAATTAGGGCTTGGTTTGCATGAGCAAAGCCCTGCTCTTTCAATTGGTTTTACCATTACTGAGAGTGGCAAACTTGAAGATATAGATGTCTGTTTTTCTTTGATTAAGGTTACCCGCACAAGCTATGATGATGCTGATAACGAACTTGATGGCACTTTTTCTGAACTAAAGAAAGTCACTGATTATTATTATCAGCGTCGCGTGAAAAATAATGCGGCTATGTTAGAACTGCCTGAAGTTAATATTAAAGTGAACAAAGAGGGTGAAATATCTATACATCCATACAGCCGAGGCGGTAGTCGTCAGCTTGTAACTGAGTGTATGCTCGCAGCGGGTGAAGCCATTGCGCTGTTTGCAATGAAGAACAACATCCCTATTCCCTTTGCTCAACAGCCAGAGCCTGAAGAGATACAATACCCTAAGAAACCTTCTGAGCATTATGCTTATCGACGTTGTTTTAAGGCATCACGCCATACTACTCAAGCCGAGCCACATTTTGGTTTAGGTTTGCCTTGCTACACGCGTGTAACCAGCCCCATGCGACGTTATCTGGATTTATTTGTGCATCAACAACTGCGTGCTTTTTTAACTCAGGCTGACTCTGATGAAGCACCATCCATTAATATTGAACACGAAGCATTGCTTGAACGTATCGGTCTTGCTGATGAGGGCTCACTAGCGGCGCGTAAGGCAGAACGTAGTTCAAATCAGCACTGGACGCTTTTATACCTAAAGCAAGAAGAGAAGAAACATGGTAAAGCATGGCAAGGTGATGCCATTGTAGTCATACATGATGAACGTAAAACTTCGCTTATTCTGCCTGATTTAGCACTAGAACCAAAAATTCGCTTACAAAAACATCTTGAGCTTGATCAAACAGTTACGGTGGAAGCCACTAGTATTAATATCCCAGACCTATGGGCTGGTTTTCGCTTGAAATAAATGATGGAGTACTAAGAGGCTGTCTGATAACTCAGACAGCCTCTTAGTGTCTGTCGGATTACGCTATCGCTAATCCGACCTACAAAACACGCCCTAACCCACTTCCATTAGTCAATTATAAAAGGGCGTTTTGCTTTTTGATATTTTGCTTGCTTAACTAAACTGCGTAGGTTTTTTAGTGTATAAAATGGCAGGTCAACTGACATACTATTGACTAACCATTTTGGCAAATTTCCACCAGGGTCTACATTCATTTCATAAACAACTTTTACGCTTCCTTTTTCAGGAATGAGCAACCAACGGCCTGTCATTTTTTTAATGCGTACTAAGCCTGCTTTTAGGGGAATATAATTTGGAACACCTTTCATTGTAATTTGTATTGTTTTACTTTTTTTATCTTGTTTAAGAACAGAATAGATAATGGAATCCCTACTCTGTGCTGGCCAAGGCAGTGCTGTTACTACATATTTATAGGATGCAATATTGCTCACTTTCTTTAATTCTTTGGCACTTTTTGCATTAAGAAATAAACGAGTGTAAACATTAGTATCATCAATAAGAGCAGCAATAGATGTTAATCGAGCAGGAATTTTTACAACACCTTTAAATGACTTTAATTCACTTCCTGAGGTACTTCGTGTAAAAACTTGAATACCTTCACTTTCTTTTTCTAGCTTCCAATTGTTTGCATAGGCAATATTAGAAAATAAAAGACATAAAACTACTAGCGATTTGTAGTACATATTGTACATATTGTACATACCCATCCCCCCCTCTTTTTTAGATATTTTGAAATAGAATGACTATTATGACTCACTTCATGAAAAATAGCGACAGATTTTTCTGCGCTAAATTCTAATCGAGTTAATCAGGTTTTCCTTCAGGAAGGCCTAATTAAGATCCGATATTGGTTTGATGGAGTGTAAAAGTAACCCACCTAACTCACGTAAAGCTATAAATAGAGTACTTAGCCAAAGTAGTAATAAGATTGCTATTAAGCTATATATTACTGTTTTATCACAAGTACCTATTTGTTGATTGTAGCAATTATAGATAAATGTAGGCAATATAATGTTTATTATAAGCGATAGAATGCCTGCAAAAAGCTTATATTTTGTGTAGTTCATAAGATTTCTCTTCTGTTTTATTTTTGTTATTATTCTAGAAGTTCATCAATATTGGTTTGATGATTTCAGAGCAATCCAAAGCATTCAAGACAAGGCAATAGTCACAGGTGATGGGGTTATCCTTACCAAGACACTTAAGGAAAACCTGATCAAGTCTAATGATTTTTAGCTTCACTAAACTCTAATCGACTTAATCAGGTTTTCCTTAACACAATATTGGGCGCTTTGGGTTGCTCCCTACTAGTGAAAAGTTAGCTGCGAAGAATGGCTTTAAAATGATTAATTATCAATCATTATCAGACGAAGTAAACATTTTTATAAGTACTAGGATTTTTAGCTAATTCATAGTTCTCAGGCAGCTTCCTAAGCAACGATACATTTATGAAACTAACAATAGAAAAAGTATCTTATCCCGTTGCTGATCTCTTAGGTGTTAACCTTTATATGGCACGAGTCGATAAAATACACCCTCTTGCCAGTGGTAATAAATATTACAAATTAAAAGCAAATTTTGAATATGCAAAAGAGCAAGGAATTACACACTTAATAAGCTTTGGAGGTGCTTTTTCAAACCATATTCATGCTTTGGCTCTTTATGCTCATCAACAGGGGTTTGAAACACTTGGGATTATTCGTGGAGAATCTGAATATTCAAACAACCCAACCTTGCTAGATGCACAACGTGCAGGTATGGTCTTAAAATTTGTTAATCGTAAAGAATATAAGAGGCGACACGATAAGAGCTATTTAGCACAACTTCAAGAAAGTTACCCTAATTCATTGATTATTCCTGAGGGTGGTAGTAGCCAATTAGCGGTAAGTAGTTGCTCTCAATTGATGCACGAAATTAATAAAACAGAAGAATTTGATTATATTGTTGCGGCTTGTGGAACAGGGGCAACATTTGCTGGCTTAGCCTGTGGTTTGAAGCCTAATCAAATAGGAATAGCTTATTCTGCCTTGCTTGATGATTCATTGAATGAACGTATCAGAACATTTATTTCAAATGAAGGAAAATCAAATATCAATTATAGAATTGAGTCAGCAGGGTTTAAAGGTTTTGCTAAATTAAACAAGGAAGTCCTTGATTTTGTTGTTGACTGGCTCGATAAAACCAATATTCTATTAGATCCAATTTATACCTCTAAAATGACTTTCAAGCTAATGCAACAAATTAAAACAGGTGAATTTACTGAAGGATCATCAATTTGTATCGTTCACAGTGGTGGCTTACAAGGTTGGCGAGGTATGAAACGACAAGTAATTAAGCTTGGCGGAAATAAAACTTGGGCTATAATCAACAGTAGCCTTAACTAGCGCAACGGATTGCCAAACATGCTGAAACCACTCTTAAGAACATTGATACTTGCCAGTATATTATTTTTTCTGCTTGTCTATATGGGAATGAAATATCACTGGGGTGATGCTTTAAAAAAATCAACTGATAAAAACGCACAACAACTTGAACTCGATATTCCTAGCGCTGAAGAGCTTACGGTTGAACCAATTGATTCGGCAATACCTGTTATTGATGTAGAACCTTATGATAATGCAGACGACAATATGGGTGATAATGCAGATGATATGGATAATACGGATGATATAAATGCCAACAAAGACAAATTTCAACCAGAAATAATTAAAAACGGTCCCGCTATTGCATTAATTGATACGATGACAAAAGATCAACTTGCATTGCAGTGTCAACAGCTCTACAACAAGACTTTTGATATGGCTGATGATCCAAGTGTTGAACTATTAATTGGTAACTGTGTGGTGAGCAACTATCAGGAGCCTTTTGAAGAAAGCGTAAAAACGCCACAAATGATACAACTTGAATACCAAGCTAAACAAAGGGCAATAAGCAATTGCCGCTATCAAATACTACAGCCAAAAAATGATGCCCTTTCAGGTATTGAGAAACAGTTACTCATTGGTATTTGTGTTTCTAATCAGATTAGCCAATAGCGTATTTTAAAAATGATGTATACGTAAACCTTTCCTATCTTTGCTTACTCTAAACATCCCTGCAAAAGGTATTTCTATTAACTGCTGACTTGCAAGTGGGAAGTCTAAAATCACGCCTAAAATTGCTCGACTCACTGCGCCATGAGCCACCAATAAAATATGCTGCCCCTCATAGTCCTTTAACACTTGCATTAATACTTCTTTGATACGCTGGGTGAAAACATCAAGTGGCTCAGCATTTTCTGGTCTTGAATTAACAGGATCAGCGATAAACTGCCAGTATTCTTGCGCAGAATCTGCCCTAATCTCATCAGGTGTTCGACCTTCCCAGCTCCCATAGCCTGCTTCTCGAAGATTCTCTATAATTTCTATCGGCAAGCTTTTTTGATTTGCTAAATAATTTGCAAAGTCTTTACACCGCAACATAGGTGATGAAACAATCGCAGACCAGTTTGCGGGATTTTTCTGTACGCTTTGTTTCATTTGCACCCAACCAGTATCACTGAGTGGATGATCAGTGCCACCACCACGATACATCACTCCTCCAACGGGTTCGCCGTGTCTGAGAAAATCAATAGTCGTCGTTTTAGTCATGCTCTACATCCTTTTGCTGGTAGATTTGCTTGCAATGTTGTTGATAATCTTGCCCAGTCAAAAAAGGGTCCGGGGTCTGTTTTTCGCCCTGGTGCAATATGCTCATGCCCAGTTATCGCGCTATTAGATAAATGGGGGTAATGTGCTAATAAACTTTTTATAACAAGCAATAAAGATTGATATTGTTCATCTTTGAATGCTTCAAAATCTGTGCCTTCCATCTCAATACCGATGGAAAAATCATTGCACACATCTCGTCCTAAAAATTCAGAAATACCTGCATGCCAAGCACGTTTATGAAAAGGAACATATTGAACAATTTCACCATCACGTCGAATCAGTAGATGACTTGATACACGCAACTCGTGAATCTCTTTATAAAAAGGATGCTCATTTTTATCCAGCGTATTGGTAAAGAGTTGATCAATCCCTTTGCCGCCAAACTCACTTGGAGGCAAGCTAATATTGTGAATAACAATCAGGCTAATATCGGTTTCATCAGGACGCTCATCATGATTGGGTGATAGCTTGATACGAGCCGTATCGAGTAAACCATTTTTTACTTGAAGCAGGTTTTTTTTAGTTAAAACCCATCCCCCCCCTTTTTTAGATATTTTTTGCATAGTTGCGACCTAATGCGACATCACAACAGGCACTATCATGGTTGATAATAAGGTACGAGTGACACCACCAAATAACTTCTGTTTGAGGCTAGGAGTGCCATAGCCACCCATCACTAACAGATCAATATCATTTTCAGAAATTTGATTTAAAATAACAGTAGGTACATCAAAAGAACCTGTTGTTACACGCCTGACCTTTGCATTAACCCCGTGACGAGCCAAATGTGCGGCGAGATCATCTGCCAAGAGTTCACCTTTGGCCGTTTTATCCTTGCCCTCTTGCACGACTAAAATAATGACTTCTTCGATGCACTCAAGCATCGGTAAAACATCATGCACTGCACGAGTCGCAGCGGGTGTACCATCCCAAGCAATCATGGCTTTTTTACAGGGGATTCGATGTGCGCCAATATATGGCATAAAGAAAACAGGGCGACCACTGAGCAATAATACTTGTCTAGCTAACTCTTTTACCAAATCAGCATTTTTGTATTTGGGGTTTGCCTGTCGAAGCATAATTAAATCAAAATTGCGGGCAAATTGTGCCAATTTTTTTGAGGCACTGCTATCACTACCTTTGACAACACTGGTAGCCACCTCAAGACCTTCAGCCTGAGCTTTATCGGCAAAGTACTCAACCCGTTTGTAAGCTTCCTGCTCACACATTATCGCCAGTGTTTTCTTATCAGAAACTTTGAGATGCTCAGGCTCAATGGATGCCATAGTAACACCAGTAAGTCTTGCATTATGCGCTTTGGCAAGAGATAACGATGCTTTAATTCGTTCTTCATTAGATGCCCCATCATCGATATAAACCATTATGTCTTTAAATTGCATTTTATTATCCTTTTTTTATTACGTTCTTATGTACCTGAATCCGTGAGGTCACTACGGCGCAGGATGTACTGTCAATTTAATTAATCCCAGATCATATCGTCTAGGTTGACCTGATCTTCATTTATATCTGAACACTCCATTAAAACTTGATATAACTCATCTTGCTCAAGAATATAGTGTGTGCCACTCTCATTTTGAATATATGCCGCCCAAGGTACAAACATACTATTAGGGAAATGCTGTCCAGTAAACGGAGAATAATCAATATTTAACCCAGAAATATAAATCAAGTTTCTGCCATGATAACTCTCTTCTCTCACAATGCTACGATAAGCATGATCAAATTCAATTTGAACATTGATTTCAGCCGCGCTAAGCATGGGGTTTCCTGATGTTACAACCCAAGGCATAAATTCATGCAAATTCAAAAGCATTTGATTGAACTGTGATTGTTCTCTTTTAAATTCAAACATTGAAGGCTGCAAGCACTTACCCAATGGTTGAGATTCATTATGAGACAGACTACATTCTTGCATCTGTAAAAAATCAACCAATTGTTCAGTTGCGAGATAAACACGAGAAGTACTAAGTATCTTCGTTGGTCTAACCATCTCACCTGTTTCCTCATCATGTTTAATAAGCTTTTTTAGATCAAGAAAGAGACCTTCCTCATAGTTCTGCTCTAAGAGTAGCTTATCAATAGTGATGAAGTATTCACCGTATTCTTCATGAAATAGTATATTTTCCTGAGCAAATTCATATTCATTTAAATACCATTCAAGCGTGTCATGAATTTTTCCACAATTAGGTGAGAAGTGCTGATCTTCTGTTTGTAATCGTCGATAGCGCCCAAAGCGCTGTGTTTGTGGCTCATAACCCACATGACTTGCTTGGAGTATGACTAAATCTTTTCCATGGTGTGAATGAGGGGCATGTCGCCCATGTGACATAATGCCACCGACTAAGCCGTGATCAAATGGGAACGCCCCAAAATGTTTGCTCATTAAAATAATTGGTAAACCTTGACTCTCATCAGAACAAAAGGCGCGCGATGGAACTATCTTGCCAGGTTCCATACCCTGTTTAAGACAATAGTTATAAAGCTGTGCCATAAACTTATGGTATACAATCGTGTGTTCTTCTATTTTAAATTCGCCGAGAATAGAGCGTAGTTTTAAGTTTCTTATCATAGTGCTTAGTTTAAATCTAAAAAGTATTAAAAACTAGGGGGGATGGGTTTGTAATAGTATTTATATTATCAATACTTGGCTATTTAGAAAGCAACGAAGATATATATGATCGTCTCACACCATAAAGTGTAAAGTTTGTTTTGGATGTATGGCTGTTATAGTATAAATACACTTTAATCTTTAATACACTTAACAGACATGCTAGATTATCTCATGTAATTATTATGTAGGTTAAATCAATGCCAAAACTTCTAACTACTATGCTCTTAAACTAGCAGATATTTTTGATATGGAATTATCCAATGAAGACAATCTGCGTCTTAATGTTCTTTTAGCTCAAAACCTTAAAGCTATTCGGATCAATGAAGGCTCTATGACTCTTCATGCACTCACTGATAAAGGTGAAGCTAAAATAGTATTTAATCCTACTACTCGTGATGATCAATATTTACGAATTGTACGTGAGTTTTTATCACTAAAAATAACAGGTTCTCCTGGTGGTTATCCTGTTTTCCTAAAGCGGTGGACTCGCATGGGTCATGCCGATAATACGCTAGAGCACATGCTCTTGCTTGGTGAACCAGAGGCTGTGATTGCTGTAGTCTATTCACCTGATATGTCTCACGATATTGGGGAGCGCGCTTGGTGGGCTTACCCAACCACAGAAGTAGCCATGCGTTTGATGGAATACCCTGCTGTTGCAAGCGGTAAACTCGGTAAAGAACTGGTGGAATATTTAATGGAGTTTCTACCCTACGAAGAAAAACAGCTTAATATTGTTGGCATGGTGCGACTCTGCTTGCAAGACAATGCCTCAATTACTGAAAAACAATTATTAAGCCTTTGGTCACGAGCCAAACGAAAAAATCCTTTTTATATTGGCTTCCTACATACTAATCCTCGGCGGATTCCATTAAAAACTAAAGCTTCAAAACATTATTTAGCTATTTCAGAGCAGTTAGAACCACTTATCAATGACAATATTTATGCTCAAACTCTTTGCAATCTACTCAATATAAACGGTCAAAAGTGGTTAGAGACGCTTAAACTTTCTTTAAAAAAACCTGTAGATCAGGATGTAGTAATATCGTTATTTATTGCTATTAGTAACTATTTTAAATTGCCTTTGTATACATTGAGATTAGATAAACGTGGTACTCGATCTATTGATATTGCCATTGAACATGCTGACAAAATTTGCAAAACTCCTGACAATAACCAACTAGAAGTATTGATTAATAGCTTAGATAGTAAGTATTTACCCTTAATCAATGCCATGCTAGTACTCGCCCAAATGGGTGAGCATACACTTATACCTATTTTCAGTGGTAATGATTCAGTCGGTGTAGTCATGCGCAAACGATTACTCCCACTAACTACCCCTTTATTAGAAGAAGTTGATATACTTATGTAAGATACCCTGAGAATTACAATATCCGTACTAATCATTGAACGAATGGAAAAACTATGCCTTATTATGTTTTTAAAATTACCCAACCTACACCTGTAGTAAAAAACCTTGATTTTCAAAAAGAATTTGAAGTGTTTAAAGAAGCAAAAGCATTTTCACGAGAAATGCGCGCTGAACTTCCCTTGAATGGTGGAATTAGTGTAAAAATGATCCATGCTGCTAACCAATTACAGGCAGAAGAACTTTTAATGGAAAAACGCCCAGAAACAGTCACAATGGAATGGGAAAAGTAACCATAACAAGCTATGGATGAAGATCAATACCGTGCGGCTTACAATGAAATTAATCCCAATCGTTGTATTTTTGAGAAAGCAATTACAAATCGTCGTTGTGACTGTAGTTTAAAACATCCCTTTATATTAGCAACTCGTGAAGGTGTTGCCTGCCAATCAGAAAAAGCCTTGATACGTTGTACTTCGGTGTTAAATTCTATGCGTAATAATGCCCGTTTTTCACTGAAAGTTATAACCATTGATGGCCCCATGCCACATAACAAAGAACTTCAAGTACAAGCAGGTGGCATGTTAGCACTACAGTCATTGCTTTCTCACACTGAGCCGAGCATAGCAAGCACTGATTCAAAAACAGATCTACAAACCGTTACCAACATCCATAAAACCCTGCAAGCAGCATTAGAGCAATATTCTTCAATTGAGCAGTTACCCTACGGTGAAATTGTGAAAGGTATTGTTAAGTATGTTTCTCGTCCTAAACGAAAGAAAAATAAAGAATAATACAATGAATCATTTTCCTGTTTTTTTAGATTTAAAAAATCGTCATTGCCTTGTCATCGGTGGTGGACATATTGCTACTCGTAAAGTAGAAAACCTATTAAATGCAAATGCAAAAATTACCGTTATATCAAAAGAATATAGTGATAATTTAAAGCAATTAAGCAATGAAAACAAGATCACTATTTTACAACGAGATTATCAAAGTAGCGATATTATACGTACTTTTTTAGTTGTCGCCGCGACTAACAATGCAGATGTTAATGCTGAAATAGCCAAAGCTTCAGATAACGCGAATATAATGGTCAATGTTGTTGATAATCCTGATCTTTGTAGCTTTATCTTTCCCTCCATTCTTGATCGCTCTCCTGTCACAGTTGCAGTATCAACAGGCGGTGCATCTCCTATACTTGCGCGTCAATTACGCATGAAATTAGAAACCATGATTCCATCTTCTTGCGGTCGCTTAGCAGCAATCACCGAAGAATATCGTGAAAAAGTAAAAGCACACTTCCCTCAGCAAGAGCAACGCAAAAAATTCTGGGAGAATGCCCTAAAAGGCACATTTGCCGAACTAGTCTATGCAGGGCAAGATGCTTCAGCCCGTTTACTGTTAGATGACTTATTAATGAAAGAACAAGAAGAAAACCCCATCGGTGAAGTCTATTTAGTTGGCGCAGGT
>Ga0256840_1004120_pt1 | contig 11132 bp, 14 predicted proteins | sample 355202metaG_FD_185969 | JGI IMG/M metagenome (GOLD analysis project Ga0256840, IMG submission 185969) | Hydrothermal vent microbial communities from Mid Atlantic Ridge, Atlantic Ocean - 355-202 | ecosystem: Environmental > Aquatic > Marine > Hydrothermal vents | place: Atlantic Ocean: Mid...
TTATCTTTGCCTTTATTGCTTCGTTAAAGTCTTTCATCTTAGCTAAGGCTAGGATTTCAAGACTTTGCCTCGCACTAAAAGCAAAGATAAACCATCTAAAAGTATAGATGGTGCGTAAGGTCAGTTATTTATCAAAATTCAATAACTCTTTTGCTTGTATCATATCTTTATCTCCACGACCTGAAAGATTTACAATGATAAGTGAGTTTTTTAACTTATCTTTTGGCATTTTTTTAAGGTATGCAACTGCATGAGAACTCTCAAATGCAGGTATAAGACCCTCTTTTTGACTTAGCCATACAAAAGCATCAAGTGCCTCTTTATCTGTTATATTTTCATATTGAGCTTGCTTTAGCTCTTTAAGGTAAGCATGCTCCGGACCAATTCCTGGGTAGTCAAGTCCTGCACTTATTGAGTGGGCCTCAAGAATTTGCCCATCATCGTCTTGAAGTAGGTAGCTCATCTGTCCATGAAGAACTCCTGGACTTCCTTTTTCTAAACTTGCACCATGTTTGTTCGTCTCAACTCCAAGTCCACCAGCTTCAATACCTATACAAGTTACACCCTCATCTTCCAAGAAGTGACTAAATGCACCAATAGCATTGCTTCCACCACCAATACAAGCTATAACATAATCAGGAAGGCGGTTCTCTTTTGCAAGTATCTGTGCCTTAGCTTCGTATCCGATAATAGCTTGAAAATCTCGCACCATCATAGGGTAAGGGTGAGGACCTGCAACGGTTCCTATGATATAAAATGTATCTCTGGCATTGGTTACCCAGTATCTTATAGCTTCGTTCATAGCATCCTTAAGGGTTCTGCTTCCACTTTTTACAGAGTGTACTTTTGCACCAAGAAGTTTCATACGAAAAACATTGAGTTCTTGTCTCTCTACATCTTTTTCACCCATAAATACTTCACACTCTAGCCCTAAAAGTGCAGCTATAGTTGCAGTTGCCACTCCATGCTGTCCTGCTCCAGTCTCTGCTATGACTCTTTTTTTACCCATTCTTTTTGCAAGAAGTCCTTGTGCGATAGTGTTATTTACTTTGTGAGCGCCAGTATGGTTCAGATCTTCTCTTTTGAAGTAGATTTTAGCACCAAGCTCTTCAGAAATATTTTTTGCATAGTACAAAGAAGATGGACGACCAACATAGTCTTTAAGATATGTATCAACCTCTCCCCAAAACTCCTTATCAAAACGAAGTGTTTTGTAGTACTCATCTAGTTCCAAAAGAACTGGCATCAAAGTTTCAGGTACATATCTTCCACCAAATATCCCAAAGTGACCGTTGCTATCAGGGTCAAATTTTGAAGCTTTTGGAATATACATCAATCAACCTCCAAGACAGAGTAAACACTAGTTGTCTCTTTGATCTCTTTATCGCCTTGTAAAAATGTAAGATTTAGTAAAAAACATGCTTCAACACACTTAGCACCAGCTTTATTGATGAGGCTCACAGCTGCAGTTGCAGTTCCACCAGTTGCGATCAAGTCATCTATAAGCAAAACTCTAGGCTCTTTTTTATCACACTTAAAAGCATCTATATGAATTTCTACTTCATCTACACCATACTCCAAAGAGTACTTTTCGCTTACAGTTGTATATGGTAGTTTTCCTGGTTTTCTAATAGGAACAAATGAACCACCAATCTTCGCAGCAAGTGCAGCACCAAAGATAAAACCACGAGCCTCAATACCTGCAATAAAATCTATATCTTCATTTTCATACCTATCTGCAAGGTGATCCATAAGAAAGTTAAAAGCTCTTGTATCTGCAAGAAGAGTAGTGATGTCCTTAAAAACAATCCCAGGTTTTGGAAAGTCTTTTATGTCTCTTATTGTTGAGAGTAAGTAGTCTTTATCACTTTGATTTAATGTTTTCATTTTAATGTCCCCTTAAACTCGAACAAGTCTGAGTTTAATTCCTCGTGACTCTTGTGCTTTGCACTCTCTGTGAGAAAGCACGAAGTAAAAACTTCTGTAATTTTCATTTTATGTCCTATTTGAATAATTTGTATTTTAAGTAGAGAGCTAGCAGCAAAAAAATACCAAAAGCACTATATGAGATGACTTCTATACCCATTAAAGAAGTGCCTCTATCTTACCTTGCAGATCTTTTATCTGCTGTCTAAGCTTATCATTTTCCATGCGATATTGAGAGTTTCTTGTTCGCAATGACTTTAAGTCGTTTTTCACTTTTGTAAGCTCATCACTAAGTATGTCTATATTGCCAAGTGAGCGTTGAAGTTGTACTTGGTATTTTCGTATAACAACTTCTGCATCACCAAGAGTGTTTTTTACAATTACACTACCTAATTTCTCTTTTTTAAGCAGGGTTTTAAAGTAAAAAACCATAATCGTAAGATATACACAAAGTGAAGCTAATATTGTTGTGACTATCCACTCAAATAGCATATTTAGAGCTCTATCTTTTCTACTCTTAAGGCGTGTCTACCGCCCTCAAATACTCCAGCACACCAAGCATCTATGATAGACTCAGCAACCCCAAGTCCAACAATGCGTTCTCCAAAACATAGAACATTTGCATCGTTGTGCGCTCTTGCCATGCTTGCTGTGTAGGCATCATGACATAGAGCTGCACGAATTCCTATGTTTTTGTTGGCTGCTAAACTCATTCCTATACCTGAACCACATATGAGTATACCCTGCGTATTTGGTTCGCTTAAAACTTGTAGACAAACTTTATGTGCATAGTCAGGGTAGTCTACCCTGTCAGCATTTTGTGGTCCCAAATCAACTACTTCATGACCTCTTTGCTTTAGCATCTCAATGATATTTGGCTTGATTGCTACTCCTGCATGGTCAGTTGCAATAAAAAATTTCATAATATTCCTTGTTTGTAATGTCGCGATTATACCACAATATGCTATAATATAGTATGAATATTGAAAATAAACAATCCATAAAAGAGCAGTTTAGCTCTTTTTGTAAGAGAAATAACCCAAAAAATATGGAAATTGCAGTAGAGTATTTTACTGTATTTGGTGGACTTGATGTAACATTGAATATGGAAGAGTCTTTAGATAAACTAATACAAAAGCATATACTAAAAGAGTATAAATTCTTAAGAAATGATGTAGCAAAATTTACTGATGGCAATGAAAAATATCATAGGCTTTTAAGTGCAGCAGCACTAGGCGATAGAAGGACAAACTCAAGTTTTAAAAGAGCTGGTTTTTCTTTTGATGATGGTATGGATTTGGTTGAGGAGCTCAGGGATAGTGGTTTTATAAAGCTAGAGAGGTGTAGTGAAGATGTTTATGTCTCAGACAAGATTACTTTTACAGCTCCATTTTTAAGATTTTGGTTTGCTTTTATATCACCTATATTCAAAAGTATAAGAGATAAAGACTACAAAGAGTTTTTTGAAGTCTATAACAATAGAAAAGCTGAGTTTACTGACTTAGTATTTTCCCAACTCTGCCATGAATTTATCAAAGAGAGTTTTACTGAAGACAAGATTTATAACATTGGAAGATACTGGGATGATAATATAGAAATCGACTTAGTAGCTAAAACAAAATCTGGCAAAAAAATAGTAGGAACTATAAAATATAGAGATAAAAAAGTATCAAAAGGTGAGCTTAGTAAGTTAAGAGAAAATGCAAAACAAGCACAAATTGATCCTAGTATATATGTAATATTTGCAAAAAAAGGATTTTCTGGTGAACTAAAATCACTCAAAAGTGAAAATATTTTATTGGTTACATGTAAGCACCTAAAGATGCTCTGCATGTAGAGCTCTTATGGAGCCAAAAAGTTTATGATATATCTTACTGGTGCAAAAAAGTAGTTTGATAGTGGTGTTGCTATGATGAGTAGTAATATTACCATGCCGTATCTTTCTATAGAATTATAAAAGTCCACTACTTTATCCCATCTGTTCCATGCAGCAAAATAGGACACTGCATGAGAACCATCTAGTGGCGGTATTGGCATGAGGTTAAAAAAACCTAGAACTACATTGTAAATTAGAGTTTGTACAATGAACGACACAAAGAAGAGCTCTGTGAGTGAGCCAATGTTGCTTATGTCCATTGATCCTAACAGTATAGATGCAGTGATTGCTAGTGTAAAGTTATAATAAATTCCTGCAAGGGAGACATTAATAGCACCTTTGTATCCAGCATTTCTTATGACTTCACCTATATAAATTGGGACTGGTTTTGCCCAACCAAAAAGAAATGGGGCACCAGATATAAAAAGAACTAAAGGAACAACAATAGTTCCAACAGGGTCAATATGTACAAGAGGGTTTATGCTAAGTCGTCCTGCATCTTTTGCAGTGCTATCACCATAACGGTATGCCATATAGCCATGCATGATTTCATGGCCTATGATTGCAACTGCTAGAGCTAAAACTTTGGTTGCTATGTTAATTATTTCACTATTTTCCATCTAAAAATTTCTCATCATGTTGGATTGTATCAATAAAACGACCAATTCTGTTCCATCTAACTTTATAGTCATCATCCCAACTAAAGTAGATAAACCATGGTTTGCCAACTACTAAAGAGTATGGTACACTCCCCCAAAAACGACTGTCATTTGAGTGGTCACGGTTGTCACCCATCATATAGAACTCACCCTTGGGAACTTTTTTGTAAAATGCATTAAAATTTGTGTTGAAGTTTCTTGGCAGTTCATTAACCACAACAGGTTCCATTGCTAAATCGTTTGCATTTAAAAACATATTCATCTGTTCAAAAAGATTTACATTATCATCATACTGAATACCTGGAAATTTTTCCATATATGGGTTTAATACCCAAGTTTTTCCTGCAATTGTAAAGAGTTTCTCTTTTTTATAGTTCTCTCTCATCCATTTTTCACCCTCATGAAAGCTAATATATAGGTGCTTATCTTGAAAAAGTATCTCATCTCCACCTTCTGCTACCATTCTTTTTACATAGTGAATTTTTGGTTGTTTTGGGTAACGAAAAACTACAATATCTCCTCGTTTAGGTGCATCACCCTCTATAAGGTGCCCATTTCCGAAAAAATCTGGTAAAATTTGAACTTCTAGCCAAGGTAGGTGTGGAATAGGAATTCCATAGCTAAACTTTTTTACAAAAAGATGGTCTCCAATTAGAAGTGTTTTTTTCATACTTCCACTTGGAATTACAAAAGCTTGTGCTACAAAAAAGATGACTAACAGAACTATAACAATAGTTCCTGTCCATGAGTTTGACCAATTTAAAAACTTGCTAAAAAATGACTTCATTATTTGATGCCAGATATATTTTTAGCAGCAGTTAGTGTGTTTTTAAGAAGCATGGCAATCGTCATGGGTCCAACTCCTCCTGGAACTGGTGTGATGTATGAGCATTTTGAAGCTACATTTTCATAGTCAATATCTCCCACAAGTTTTCCTTCGTATTTTCCCCATGTCATTCTATTTATACCAACATCGATAACAACTGCTCCCTCTTTTACCATATCTTCTTTGATCATATGTGGAATTCCTACACCGACTATAAGAAGGTCTGCTCTGCTTGTATGGGCTTTTAAATCTTTGGTTTTACTATGACACACAGTTACTGTTGCTCTTGCGTTTACAAGTAGATTAACCATAGGTTTTCCAACTATATTACTAACACCAACAACGCATGCATCCATGCCTTTTGGGTCAATACCATACTCTTTTAAGATTCTCATAACACCAAGTGGAGTACAAGGAACAAGAGTAGGATTTCCAGTTGAGAGTTGTCCTACATTTGAGACATGAAAACCATCAACATCTTTTTTAGGGTCAATTGCTTCAAGAACTTTGTTTGTATCTATATGGTCTGGGAGTGGAAGCTGAACAAGAATTCCATGTATGCTATTGTCTGCATTTAGCTTTGCAATTCTATCTAGTAGTCTCTCCTGGGTTGCATCTTTATTCATAGTGATTTTTTCTGAAAATATACCTGCTGCAATACAAGATTTTTCTTTTGAAGCAACATAGGTTTGGCTAGCTGGGTCATCTCCTACGAGTATAACAGCTAGACCAGGTACGATATTTTGTTTTTTTAACTCTAGTGTCTCTAGTCTAATCTCTTCTTTTACTTTATTAGATAGTGCTTTTCCGTCTAAAATTGTCATATTTTAGTGTCCTTAAATGTAATTTTAGCTATTATACTATTTTTATAATAAAGAGAGAGTAAATGAGAGTTTTTGTTTGTGTTTTATTGCTTTTTGTCTCATTAAAAGCAGAAGACTTTATTACCAAGATGGAGTATGCCAAGATGTTATACTCAAATCCAAGAGGGATTGGTTGCATATTGTGTCATGGTCCAAAAGGTGAGGGCATGATTATTGCGAAGTATAAGCACAAAGGGAAAAATATGGAGCTAAAAGCTCCTGCTATTAACTCCCTTTCAAGAGAGAGGTTTTTTAAGGCATTAAAAGGGTCAGACTCGGTAATGCCAAAATATTTTTTAACAAATGATGAGATAGAAGCACTCTATTTTTATGTAACAAGTGAGGTAAATAGATGAAGACAGATAGTAGTAGAAAAGCATTTGAGCTAGCTCAAGATGTAATCCCTGGCGGTGTTGATTCTCCTGTAAGAGCATTTAAAAGTGTTGGTGGAACACCTATTTTTATTGAAAAAGGTGAAGGTGCATACTTATTTGATATTGATGGCAACCGATATGTAGATTTTGTACAGAGTTGGGGTCCACTTATATTTGGGCATTGTGACAAGACTATTGAGACTGCAGTTATGGATGCAGTAACAAGAGGGCTTAGTTTTGGAGCACCAACAGAGGTAGAAACACAACTTGCAAATAAGATTTGTAACATGTTTGAAAGCATTGATAAAATCCGTTTTGTAAGCAGTGGAACGGAGGCTGTTATGAGTGCTATTAGACTTGCAAGAGGCTTTACATGTAGAGATGATATAGTCAAATTTGAAGGCTGTTACCATGGGCATAGTGACTCTCTTTTAGTTCAAGCAGGAAGTGGAGCAGTGACTTTTGGAACACCAAGTAGCCCAGGAGTTCCTGCAGACTTTACAAAACACACACTTTTAGCAAAGTACAATGATATCGAGAGTGTAAAAAAGTGTTTTGAAAACTCAAAAGATATTGCATGTATCATACTAGAGCCTATAGCTGGTAATATGGGACTGGTTCCTGCTGATGAAAAGTTTTTACAAGATCTTAGAAGTCTATGTGATGAGCATGGAACTTTGTTGATTTTTGATGAGGTTATGAGTGGTTTTAGAGCTTCTTTAAAAGGTGCACAAGGAATTACAAAAGTGGTTCCAGATATGGTTACTTTTGGTAAGGTTATTGGTGGTGGTATGCCTGTTGGTGCATTTGGTGGAAGATTGGAAATTATGGATAAGCTTAGTCCTGATGGTCCTGTTTATCAAGCAGGAACTCTTAGTGGAAACCCAGTTGCTATGCATGCTGGTATGGCTTCACTTGATAAAATCACAGAAGACAAAGAGTTGTATGCTAGGTTTGAATCAAAAGCACAAAAACTTGTTAATGGTTTTAAGGAAGCAGCAAATGAAAATGGCATCGCACTTCAAGTAGATGTTAGAGGAAGTATGTTTGGTTTCTTTTTCAATGATAATGAAGTAAAAAATTTCGATGATGCATTAAAAAGTGATACGGATAGATTTGCAAAGTTTCATCAAGGTATGTTAAATGAAGGATTTTACTTTGCATGTAGTCAGTTTGAGACAGGCTTTATCTGTGATGCTATGAGTGAAAGTATGATTGATGATTGTATTGAGGCAGCTAAGAAAGTGCTAAGTGATATAAAATGAGTAGTGAAGAAAAACCAAAATATGCCAAGCTTGTAGAGGGAGCCGATGGGCTTTCTCTTGGTATCTCAATTGTAGTTGCTGTGCTTATGGGTATCGGTGTTGGTATACTTATGAAGAAATCTTTTGATCAAGATTGGCTACTCTGGGTTGGTATTTTTTGGGGTGTAGGTGGTGCAATTATGAATGTTTATAAGGCATATAAAAAGCAGGTTGCATCGTATGAAGAGTATAAAGATGAAAACAGATATAAAGAGTACAAAAAACAGGATTTAGATGAAGAGTAGGGCATTTTTTGTATATTTTGGAGCCTATCTCTCTTTGGTAGTTTTATCTTTGGTTATGGGTGATTTGTGGCTTATTAATACACAAGTTGCTTTTATATGCTCTATGATTATTATCTTTGCTTCTTTTTATTCATATAAAGGAATGATAGAAAAAAGTCTTGAAAATGGTGCTATACCAGATGAGAGAGATGAACTAGATAAGATTGATGATAAGTTTAGACTTTTTGAGGAAGAAGATGAAGAGGAAAAGGAGTTAAGTAAAGAGGAGTTTGTAAAGTACTATAAAGAACAGAGAAAGAGAAGTAGTGGAATAAAGCAGAGTATTTTAAATCTTTTTCAAAGTGGAAGAGGTTTTTTTAACCCTTTTAGGCTAATAGCATATGTGCTACTTTGTGTTTCTATTCTTTTCCTTATACGAAACAGTATGTTTTTAGCAATTCCTTTTTTGATTGGTATTGGAGCAGTCCCTCTTTCTAGTTTAGTTTTAGGATTTTTTCTTAGAGAGTGACCATAGCAGATGTAAGAATGGTGCTATTTTTATGATGTCTAACCATAACATTACTCTTCAATGCTAAAGATTCTATCTCATTTATATAGCTTCCATCTAGTAGGTCACTGCTTATTGTTATTGAAAATATAGGGTATTTTTTATCATTTTGTCTAATATACTCGCCAACAACTAAGGATAGTTTAGTTTTAATCGATAGTGCAGATGAGTGAGATTGATAAATCATATTTAATAATTTTGTGAAATTATTGATATGTAGCTTAACATCTGGAAAGGTGGGGTCAAACTCTTTTGTAAATTCAGCTTTACATCTAGTGCTTGAGGCACTAATACATAGCTCTAGTAGAGTATATATATTTACACTCTCACCTTTCTCCTCTATGTTTACAAATTTCTTTGCAGAGCTTTTATATAGTTTTATACCTATTTTTTGCTCATCCAAGTATCCTACTGTGATTGCATAGAAATTATATGCCCCAAAAGACAAATCTAGGGCTGTAGTTTTAAAACCATATGAGTGACTAGCATATACATTTGTAAGTTCAAATATATCTCTATTTTTGGCTTCACCAAGAAGATACTGTGCTTCTTGGTTTAAAGAGATTACTTTACCATCTTCACTAAATAGAATAAATGGGTTATAATCATGTTCCATCCATGCTTCGTAAAAAGACATATTAACTCTCTATATAGTTTTTGAGCTTTCTACCTACTTTAGGATGTTTTAGTTTTTTTATTGCTGAGCTCTCTATTTGGCGAACTCTCTCTCTTGTTACATTGAGCTCTTTCCCAATCTCTTCAAGTGTTCTGTCACTCTCGTCGTGCATTAGTCCAAACCTCATACGAATCACTGCTTTTTCTCTATCATTTAGCTGATCTAATACATCATCTATTTGATCTTTTAGGTCATTTTTTAACATAAAATCCATAGGACTTACTGAGTTTTTATCTTCAACAAAATCACCAAATTTTCCATCATCTTCATTGCCTATTGGAGCTTCAAGACTTATTGGTTCTTTTGTGATTTTAATAACATTTTTAACCTTATCAACACTTAGACCAACTTCTTCTGCGATTGTATCTATATCTGGTTCTCTTCCCTCTTCTTGAAGGTACTTGCGTATGATTTTGTTGATTCTGTTTATAGTTTCTATCATATGGATTGGAATACGAATAGTCCTAGCCTGATCTGCAATAGCACGGCTAATAGCTTGGCGAATCCACCATGTTGCATATGTAGAAAACTTGTATCCTTTTTTGTATTCAAATTTATCGACAGCTTTCATAAGACCAATGTTTCCCTCTTGTATAAGATCAAGAAATGGAAGACCACGGTTTGTATATCTTTTAGCGATAGAAACAACAAGTCGAAGGTTAGATTTTGCCATACGAGTTTTTGCTTCATCTGCAATTTTTTTACCTCGTTTTATCTGCTCAACAATCTCTTTTAATACTTCAGGATCTAAATCAAAACTCTGTTTACTAGCCTCTTTAGTTTGAAATAGTTTCTTAATCTCAACATAGGTAGAAACCATAGTCGCTTCAGGCACAAGTGCTGTTATCTCTTCTTTATTTAAGTCTATAATTTTATCTAAAAGTTTGTTGTGATTCTCCTTTAAAGTCTCATTGAAAAGTGGCAGTCTATACTCTAGTCTTTTTAACTCTTTATCAAATTCATCATCACTTTTTAGTGATGTTTCCATAGACTTTACAAGTTCATTTATGAGTTTACTTGTTGGTCCAAGTTCTAACAAGGTCTCTTTTAAAATTTTCTTCTTATATGCAACTGTTATATCGTATATAGCTCTTGCTTCAGGATCGTCCATATTTTCAGGAACTTTTGCTATAGCCTTTAGCCAATCTTTTTTTGCTTTTTCAAGTGCTTTGAAACTAATCAAAACTTTTTCTGTTCTTTTATTGTCTTTTTTATTTACTTTTTTTTCACTCTCATCACTCTCATCACTATTTTCATCATCATCTTCAAAATTTCTAAATAGCTCTTTGACGCGACGCTCTCTATTGATAAGAGCTTCTTTGTAGTCTATGATAAAATCAATAAGGTATGGAACTGAACAAAAAGCATCAATGATTATATCTTCACCAAACTCGATTCTTTTACTAATATCAATCTCTTCTTCTTTAGTTAGTAGTGAAATTAACCCCATCTCTCTTAGATACATTCTAACAGGACTGTCACTTCTACTCCACTCTAAAAGCTCTTTTTCATTTGCTAAATCAAACTCTTTTTCAAGCATCTCATCTTGTAGTTTTAGAGCCTCTTCTGCTCTTTTTTGAGCCTCTTCTAGGTTCCTTAATTTTGCTAATTCAGCTGAAGTTATAAGGGTGATTTTGTACTTTTCCATTAAAGCAGTCATTTTTTTAATATTTGATGCAGTAGGTTGTTTAATAAAGAGTGACATAACTTTTTCATAAGTTACATTTCCCTTTTCGTTTTGCTTGAATAGCTCTTCTAAGTTTGCATAAAGCTCTTTTGTTGACATGCGAATGTGCTCCTAATATGGGTGTGAAAAAGGTATATATTATACCCAAA
>Ga0256840_1004121_pt1 | contig 11131 bp, 3 predicted proteins | sample 355202metaG_FD_185969 | JGI IMG/M metagenome (GOLD analysis project Ga0256840, IMG submission 185969) | Hydrothermal vent microbial communities from Mid Atlantic Ridge, Atlantic Ocean - 355-202 | ecosystem: Environmental > Aquatic > Marine > Hydrothermal vents | place: Atlantic Ocean: Mid...
CGAAGAGGACCAGAATAGATCTCAATGCACAGGGATCTTGCATTTTTTTTGAAAGTCGATCAAGGCATGGTGATTGATTCAGACTTTCCTGAGCTGCCTGCGCCGCAGTTTCGGGCAGTGTTGGGAGATTACTATAAAAATGAGATTTTAGAAAGTGGTTAGAGTTGTATTAGGAACCTGTAATGCAGATCTCTATCCAGTTGAAATCATCCAATATAAATAGATAGAAACAGGGGCGGCCAGTATAAAGGCAGCGAGTGTGGGGAAAAGGAGATTTTCCTGTTACGGTTTCAGTATGGACATCTCCATATACCGCCTTCTCTTTTTCTCTTTCAGCATGGTGGTGTCAACTACTACCAGGCCATCGATGCAGTTGTTGAAATCAGGGTCCACGTTGAAATCCAGGAACCTCACCCCTCCTGGCTCACACAGTTCTGTGTACTGTTTGTAAAGGGTGGGGATTGAAGATCCCATGTTGGATAGAAGGCTCTTGAGGCGTCTCAGGTCACTCTTGTAATCTGTTCCAGTGAACTCCTTTTTGAGCTGGTCAACGGAGCTGGAAAAACTGAAGGGGTTTTTGGAGCAAGGCTCTTCCCCCTCTGATCCAAAATAGAGACGATAGAAATATACCAGGAGTTCCTTGGCAGCAATGGGCATGGAGTTGCTAATGGATACTGGGCCAAACAGGTATCTGTATCCGGGATTTTTCAGGAGAAAGGCACCTATGCCATACCAGAGATAGTCCAGGCTCCTTTTGCCCCAGTATCTCTTCTGCACGAAACTTCTACCCAGCTCCAGTCCGTTTCTCAGAAACTCATCATGTTCACTGTCAAATCTGAAAAGTGTATTGGTATATAGACCGTTCATCCCATGCTCTGCAATGACCTTGGCAGAATCTGCAAAACGGTAGGCCCCTACTATTTCAAGATCATCCTCGTCCCAGAGTATGAGATGCTGGTAGATGAAATCAAAACGGTCCATGTCGCGTCTCATTCCGGAGCCTTCTCCTACTGTTCTGAAGGTTACTTCCCGGAGATATCCTATCTCCCTCAGTACAGGAGATACCTCTGCTGATGAGTAGAGAAATATCTTTTTCCCATCCGGAGTAGTGCCCAGGAGCTCTGCCTTTTTTAACTCCTTTTTCAGCTCCTGTCGCCGTTCCGGATGTGCTATTCCTGTCTCTGTTCTGAGGAGAGGAGATTTCCCCTTTCCAATCCTGTAGATATGTTTCTTGAACAGCTTTATCTTGTCGGCCTGCTTCAATGGAAGGGAGCGGTAGGCCTCGTAGGGTATGATCTCCCCCACGGTAAAGCGGATATTCCTGCCCTGCTGCCAGAACATCTCCCCTACCAGCATTGCAGAAGAGAGGGGCTTGCATAGTACCGAGGCTGTGTAAAACTTGGTCGAATTCCGCCCCTTTATGTGAACCGGCAGGATCGGTGCCCTGGACATGGATGCTATGGATAGGAATCCCTTGTGCCACTTTCCATCCCTTATGCCAGTAGGCCCCAGTCTTGATACCTCTCCTGCAGGAAATATGATAACGGCCTCTTCTCTTGACAGGGCTGCGAGAATCTCCCTTATCTGCTGTTTTGCGGTCCTGCCGTTCATGTTGTCCACGGGAAACAGGCATGGCCTCAATGGTTTGACAAGGGTCAGGAGTTCATTGGCAACGATGCGTACATCAGGTCTCACCTGATATATGAGCTTCAGCAGCGCCAGGCCGTCCAGGGTGCCAATGGGATGGTTGGCAATTATCACTGCCCGTCCGGCAACCGGGATATTCTCCCTGGAACGGTCTGATATGGTATAGGAGAAATTGAACTGTTCCAGAATCTGTTCAACAAAATCAATGCCATGGAGATGGGGATATCTCTCAGAGAATCTTCTGAAGTCATCTTCCCTGAGCAGCCTCTTGAGTATGGGCCTGACCGGTTTCCCAAGGAGCCGGTTCCTGTTGATGCCCGGATACTGCCTTTCCAGCACCTCGTTGACACTGAACATCACGCTCTCCTGTATTCTGTTATTATTCCTAAAGAATGATGATAGCGGTGAAATGTTTGGTTTTGGTTAAATAAGGGTTAGAAGTCGATTTTATCTTTTTTAGCAGCGTGTTAATAAAAAAGGCCTGTCTGCCAGCGGGTAGGCTGTGACAGACAGGCCTGAACTCCTCCTTTTGAGAGGAAAAGGTTAAATACCCATCTTATCTAATGGCACAGCGAGGCCTGGAGCACATGGTTACCAGCTTCCTGGCATCCATGATGGTAATAATGCCATCGCCATCCATGTCGCATTCAGGACAAACAGATGCATCCTGCCTCAGATATGACCTGAGCATCCTGATATCGTTTCTGTCAATGTCGTTATCACCATCCAGATCACCTGTAAGCTGCTGGAACTCAAGATCGATCCATGTCATACGGTGATCTGAGCTAGCGTTATCCTTGACCAGGCGGTACTTCACATCCCGGCTTACCGGCCAGAATACGCCGGCCTGCAGAGGATCCACTCCAGCAACCGATGGGAGTACATAGTCTGCCCGGAGTCCCCATGAAGCAGTGTCATCACGGTCACCAGTGGCTTCCTCAGCCCCGTTGCTCTCAGGAACAACACTGGGATCTATGTTGCTGTTTCCAAGAAGCTGCATTATGGCATTATCTGTAGAGTCTCCCTCATCGGGATCGGCATTCTGGTCGCCAAGGATGATGAAAGATGCCCCTGGTTCTATGCCGCCATAGTTGCCATTGTCATCATAGATGTAGTTGGCCTGGTCTGGTGTTACATAGTCTGCCCAGAAACGGATTTCATCATGGTTTCTCCGGCCGTTTCTGTCCTCTGGCCCGTCAAATACCGGAGGGGTTGGGTGGCTGGCCAATATATGAATCCGTTTTCCATTCACGATAACCGGAACATCCCAATGGCTCTTGGAGGATAGCCTGAAGATGTTCTGTGCCTCAGGGCTGTAGTAGTCTGTTGGCATCATGTTGCCTGGCATATCCTTCCAGAGAAAATGCTGAAAGGTACGCACAGACTCGGTATCTATGGGATATTTTGAGAGTATCACCATTCCATAGGCCCCTGGATACCAGCCATAGCCAAAACAGTCTTCCGGATCGTCGGTATCGCCGTCATTGTTCAGGTCAACTCCTGAAGGTACACCGGTGTTCACAGGGGCGATGAAGGTATATGGATAATCCACTGGTGAGGCACCGTTCTGGCTTCTCTCAAGGTAGTTCTCCTTGAACAGGGCTACTGCTTCCCCTGAACTGTAATAGTCGAACTCATTCAGGAGAACAACATCAGGATTTACCCTCTGGATGATCTCGGCAACCTTGGACGCCTGGTCCCAACCTGGCTCACTGAGATACTCGAGAAGCCTCTCCTCTCCCCCCTGTTTCCAGGCCATTGCAACATTGAATGTGGCGACCCTGAGATTCCCGATCTTGTCAGGAACTGGTTCATCTACTGCTTCAACCAGATCTAAAGTGACGGTTGAGCTCTTTGAGATGCCATCACCATCGGTAACTGTCAGGGTTACTGTATGGCTGCCTGGCTCCGGAAATGTATAGACAGGTGATTCTTCGTTGGATGAATCTCCATTTCCAAAATCCCAGTTGTAACTGTATGGCTTTTTCCCTCCGGTGACTGCGGGGATGAAGGTTATGGGATCTGCAGTGGTATAGAGTTCCTGTGCTGGAGAGATGTTCAGGTTTACTGTTAGCGGCTGGGGGGGCATCAGGCTTACTCCAACATTGTCCACGCCCCACCTGCGGCCATCACCAGGACCTGTGCCTGTAGAGACATACCTGAATGCAACTCTCACATTCTCTCCGGTGAAGCTGGAGATATCGTAGGGTTCCACCGATTTCCACTCATCATAGATGGATGAATCCATGGGTACCTGCAGCCTGTGCCAGGTAACAGCTTCATCCATCGGATCACCGTGACCCGGGTAGTTGGTGGAGATATAAACCTCTATCATGGGCCCGCCATATTTTGCATAGTAATCGAACTGGAGCATGGCAGAATCACTGGGGTTTACTGTAAAGGCAGGAGAGATGAGCCAGTCATCGCTGGGTGCATCTGCACCATAGCCGTTGCAGAACGCCCCTTGCTGATCCGCCCTGGTCTCGATATGCCAGTCTGCATTGGAAGAACGGCTGTAGGCTGTCCATCCTGCAGGGATTACTGGTTCGGAAAAGGTTTCCTTCTCCAGCCTGTAAACAGGGTTGCCCCTCAGTGTTATGTTGTCGATCTCCCATATTCTGCCATCTCCACCGCCTGTGCCTGTGGACAGATATCTGAAGGCTATGTAGGTGTGTTCAGAGATATATGGTGTCAGGTCTATTGGGCCTGAGTTGACAAATGTGTAGTGTCCTGTATCCGGGAGCTGGAAGTCAACACCAGACTGTAGCTGGGTCCAGGTACCGTTGCCGGTTTCAGGATCGTAGTCTGTTGATACATAGACTTCCAGTTCCGGACCGCCATAGTTGTAGGCAGAGTCAAAGGAGAGTGACAGGTCCTGGAAGTAGGAGAGGGGAAGGGCAGGGGTGATGAGCCAATCATCACTTGGTTCATCAGCACCATAACCATTCATCCTTGCAAAGTGCTGACCATGGTATTCATACACCTCCCAGTCATGGTTGCTGGATTTGCTTATGGCAGTCAATGTCCCCAATGTCCCATCTTCAAAATCCCATACATATCCAGGGATCACTGGAACAGGACTGGAAAGAGTCTCAACGGTAAGTTCGTTGGAGTATGATGAGCGCCCCCCTGCATTGTAGCTGCGAATCCGGTAGGAATACTCCTGGCCCTCCATGAGCATGTTGTCACTGTATTCCGTGGTGTCGGCATCCACCTGTGGTTCAATTATCTGCCAGGGGCCGTCACCTATCCTGCGCTGGAGTTCAAACTTGACCTCGTTATCTGAGTTGTCGTTCCATGAGAGGGTAATGAAGTCCTGACCCACCTCGGCAGCCGTAAGGTCGGTAGGGGCTTCAGGGACGGTGATTGTACTGTTCCTGGATTCTATTGCTGTAAGATCCAGGTCAAAACTCAGATCAGAGCTGGTAGGGGATGCCTGATGTACCTCGACGGCTATGGTGTTTGCCCCAGCCTGCAGAAGATCCGGATCTATGGAGATCTCGTAGTATCTATCTTCATCTGTTCCGCCAACGGCTGACAGGGCAGGGATATCAGGGCTGATCTCACCTTCCGGCATGTTGGTGCGGGCCGCCTCTGTCCCGTTTATATAGATGACTGCTCCATCATCCCGGAGAATCCTTAGGACCAGCCTGATCACTTTTGATGGATCATTTACATTAAAGATAGAGCGGAACCATGTGGTGATATGTTTGTTTTCTGCATCTCCACCATAAGAGACAACAGTTTGCTCATCACCGTCACCGTAACCAAGTTGTCCGTTCCCGCGGGACCAGAGTGTATCATCGAAGGATGGATCCTTCCAACCATCTCCAGGATAGTTGCCGGAGTCATTGAATCTCCATGTGGCATTGGTAGTGATATAGCGTATATTATCTACATCGGTCTGCTGAAAGGGGATTGTGAGCACCGGCCCTGAAAGGGGGTGCCAGAACTGCACACCTGCAGGAACAGCAAAGGGATCAGCATCCTGTTCAGCCTGGGTGAGCTCTGCAACACCAAGGGGATCATAGGAAATATCCTCTGAACCGAACCAGACCTTTCTGATTGTTATGTTTGAGCTGTCCAACTGTATCAGGTTGAACTGCCAGAAGGAGTCAGATGCAAGGGTCCAGGGCTTGTCATCATCATTTTCCCTGGTGGGAGCACCCCAGGACCCCTCTCCTATGTAAGTAGTACCGTTTATATCATCCCTGATGAATCCCTCATAACTGCCCAGGGCGTTATCTGGGCTTACAGGATAGGTAAATTTGGCCAGATGGGAATCGCACTCAATGGCCAGATCCACTCCATACTGTTTAAAGAGCGGGGCCCAGTCGTTGTAGCGGCCAATACCCTCTGCCTTGGATGCCCTGTGGGGACGGAGAGGCCTGTGGTAACTCGCTGCAATCCATCTGTAGCTGCCGGCATTGGCATAAAGGTCGTTCCTGAGCCAACTGGTCTGAGCATTCCAGGCCGAGTCATCCTGTCCGGAAAAGGCCCCATATCCCACACCCGGTTCCAGCTCTGTATTCAGGGTATAGATGCGCAACAGGTTCCCTCCAACAGAAAGGGCACTGTAGGCATCTGGGTTGGGAGTGTCAAATATCTTCTGAACCATATCCCTGACATCATTCTCATGGTTCCCATGGGTCGGGATTATGGGATACATCCTGCCATCAGAGCTCCTGATGAGCTGCCAGTCATCCAGCCACTCCTGCCACTCGGCAACAGTTCCATTACTTTGGTAATCTCCACCGTAGACAATGAACAGGGGGCGGAGCTTGGAGACCAGGATGTTGCCGTTCTGCCTTGCCTGCTGAATGGTTCGTGAGTCTCCGCCTGCAATGAAGGTGAAGGGCTTTGGAGTGGCAGGGGCAGTTCGGAACCAGATGGTATCACCACAGCTTCCACCCTCTTCACATACCTGGAAATAGTAAGCAGTGTCTGGGGAAAGATTCTCCAGATTCACAAAATAGCTCACAAGAGATGAACTGTTTCCATCATCTGGATGGATGAAAGTAGTGGTGTCCTCAACGTCAGCCCTGGTCCATGTGGCAGGGTCTGGGTTTGTGCCATAGACCAGGTAGTGGGTGTTGCTACTGTCCTGGCACCATCCAATGGTCATTGTAGTGGCTGGGTCATGGTTCCATACCAGCCGGTACTTGTCTGCTGCAGCCCAGACAGTTTCCATGGTAGCTGCTGTCAGCAGGAAGACTGCCATAAGCAGCAGCCATCCCCGGGTCAACTTTGATAACCTCATCTTCTCTCTCCTCCTGAATGTTTTTTTGCATTGCGTTAATTATGATACCCTGGTGCAACAATCTCTTCTGAAGGCCTTTCCCAGTGAATCTCATAATGGAACAGGGGCCGGTCCTCCTATTTATTCACTTCTTTTACTGGAAAAAAGTTAAGTGCAGGTTAGAAAAGGATTTGGTTTTTTTAATTTTTTGGAAGTATTAAGGTGTTGGCGAGTGTAAAAGGAGGAGGGCCTGAAACAATGTTTTCAGGCCCTGTTTTAGGAAGGAAAGAAGGTGTCGGATTATCTGTCCATGATCAACACCAGTTTCCTGGCATCCTTTATGGTTATGCGGCCATCGCCATCCATATCGCATTCAGGGAAAACAGACGCAGGGTGGCGCAGATAGGTCCTGATCACCTGGAGGTCTGCCCTGTTTACCACGCCATCGTTGTTCAGGTCTCCTCTCCTTGGAACCGGCAGGTTGGATATGTCAATATGGAAAAGGGTAGTGGTGCCGCTGACCTCGTTGGCCACTGCCAGCATCGGCTCTCCTGTGGGGCTCTCCATTGCAGGGATGAAGACGATTCCCTCAGGGGCAAGGTCGCCAGCCGTTCCCTCTTCAGGATCTCCTGCGAAATTCCTGTTATTGATATACTGAACAAAGACCGGATCTGCAGGGTCAGTGATATCGAAGACCATTATGCCTCCTATCCTTTCGAGACCGACAAAGGCGAAGTGATGCCCCCTGATTATGCCGTGTGCAATGGCCTCTGGTTCAGGCCCTTTGTTGTCACTTCTCTTGTCCATGGAATCATTGTCATCATTGTTGCAGTTGAACTGGTCCGGATAGACGGCAGCAGTTATCCGCTCTATCATATCCCCGCTGTCATAGACCTGGACCAGATGGTCTCCCTCCTGTTTCCATACAGAGAAGGAACGTGCTCCAAAGGCATAGAGTTCATCGAAATCGCCGTCACCATCTATGTCTCCCATGGTGGTGGTAACCTGAAGGCGTCCCAATTGCTTCTTGTCCTGAAGCTCATCAGCATTCGGGAATCTTTCCGGATCCAGGTCCAGCTTGGAGACCCTGCTCTCCTCGGAGAAGCCGTCGTAGTCCCTGGAGTCCCCTTCATTGGCAGTGATGATATACCTTGTGCCGTTGATGATAAAGGCAGCAACGGAGTCAGGCTGATAGATCCCAAACAGGTTTGGCCAGGTCTTTATATGGATCTCCTTGTCCTTGTCCGATCCATCCAAACCGTTTCCTTCAACTGAGTGGTCTTTGTATCCCAGAGGCATTATCTTGGATATCTTGTTGGTGCGAAGATCCAGCAGGGCTACGGCATTGTTCTCCTGGAGAGTGATCCATGCGGTCCTGGAGTCAGGAGAAACGGCAATGTATTCAGGTTCCAGGTCCTGTGCAACTGTTGCGCCTGGCCCAAAGATGCGCACTCCCTGGCTGCGCAGCTCATCAGCACAATTGTTGAACTGGCTGAATCCGGCGGTATATACCCTGGGCCTGTCAACGCCCCTGCGTATGTCGATGATGGACACAGAACCTTCAGGGTCAACGGTGTAGTCATCGTTGGGTTCCCCCTCATTGGCTACCAGGACCTTTTTCCCATCCGGGGTGAAGGTGAGCATGTCCGGCAATGCTCCAACCTGCACCTGATTCAGATATTGGCCGTCAGTGGTAAAGAACACCACCTTACCCGGTGCCTGTTTGGGATCGGATTGCACTGCCACAGCAACAATGCCGTTCTTCACAGCCACGCTGTTAGGGCCTGCGCCATACTGGGAGAGATCTACAGATCCTATCTTGATAATGTTTGCCGGATCGTTGATGTCAAGGATATCTATACAGTTGTCATTGCTGTTGGTGACAAAGAGTTTCTGTCCTTCAGGATCATGGGCCACGATCTCTGCAGCACTCTCATCAAAGATACCTGTAGCATAACTCCCCATGACAGAGAGGTGGATGGATGAAGGAAGCGGCTCCACAGGGGCTGGAAGCATCTCTTTCTCAGGTTCCTGTAGAGGAGCCGAGGCCTGATGCAGCTCAGGCGATCCGGAGTTTACGTACCAGGCTGCAGCAAAATTGGCCTCAGCGCCCGGGCTGAGAAGGGAGTTCACATAGTACCATTCCGCCTGTGCCCTGTCTGGTGTGAAGTCCACCAGCATATAGCCATGCTGGTCTATGTTCATATACTTCATGTGACGGTTTGCGTTCATGGCTGCCTGTTCTACCTGCAGTGTAATGGGATGACGTTCCGGCAGCCGCATTGCCAACGGGCTGATTACAGTCCCATCAGGAAGTGTAAATGAGGTTAACTCGTTGAAATTGGCAGAGGTGATGCTTGGGGTGGTGAATTCAAATCCCACCTCTCCTTGACCGCTGCTGATATAGTCCATATAGGCTGACATGGGCACCAGCTCAGAGGCGAAGGATGTGTGAAAGTCCCCTGAAATGGTACCGAAATTGGTGACTCCAGCCTGTGTAACTGCTCCATATATCCGTTCACGTTCCACGGGATAGCCATCCCAGGAGTCCATGTTTCCATACTGGTCATGCAGGAAGATCTGGCTCATCATCACGCTGGTGCTGATAATCTTCCAGGTTGCAGATGAATTTGTAAGGCCTGTTACAAGCCAGTTGAACTGATCCTGGCCAAGCATGGTACGGCTGGGGTCATATAGTTCATTTTCATCTATGGTCCCGGTATTTCCCTTGGCTGCAATGGGTTCATCCCTGCCAACTATGCGGGATTCTGTTACAAAGAGATCCAGCAGATTGCCAAATGAGAAGGATCTGTAGATGTTGAAATCTGAAGGATCAAATTTCCTTATTGGCATCCATTCGTAATAGGCCTGCACAGAGGCCTCAACACGCTGCTGCCAATCTCCTTCTGTGGCAGGATCATGGTTTTCTGCCCCATCCTTCCAGCAATCATTTGCGTGTTCATGGTCGTCCCATTGAGCGATCATGGGAAACTGCTGGTGCAGTCTTCTAAGGTCGGGATCCAAGCGGTATTGAGAGTAACGCTCCCTGTAATCCTCTATGGTGATGAGCTCCCTGTCCGGGAAGTGATCCCTGTTTTCAAGATCAGGGTGGCCATACACGCCAGACGGATATTCATAGATGTAGTCACCTGTGTGGATGACTGCATCTATGTCATTTCTCTCTGCCAGGGCGGCATAGCCGCTGAAATAACCCCACTGATAGTTGGAGCCGGTGAGAACGGCAAGTCTTACCCTGTCCACATCCCCTGTCGGCAGGGTCTTGGTGCGCCCTACTACGGAGTTTGCCCCTGGCACTGAAAAGCAGTAGTAATAAACGGTATCCGGTTCCAGACCGGTTACATCCACCTTTACAGTGTAATCCCTGGAGCTGTCTGTAGTAAATGAGCCGGACTTTACCACATTGGTCATAAACGGATCGGTTGCCACCTGCCATCTGACATCTATGGGAGCATCTATAGGCATATCATGGTCGGGGGTGACCCTTGTCCAGATGATCACCCGGTCGCTCAGAGGATCTCCTGAGGCTACACCGTGGTAGAAGGGTTTCAGTTCAGGGTCATAGTAGATGCCAAAACGGTCTTCAACCGGCGCCTCATCTCCCGGCAGGGGATAGGCAAATATAACTGCTGGTAAAAGCAGCAGGAAGAACCCCGTGAGAAGCTGTATGGTTCCTCTCTTCATCTCTTTTTTTCTCCTCCTGTTTTTCTGGTTTTTATAGGCAGAAGAAACGGCCTGTCCTGCAGAGAGACAGGCCGAACTCCTTTTCATATCTGCTGGTTATCTTGCTTCAGCGGATCTTATCATCAATACCAGTTTCCTGGCATCCATTATGGTGATGCGGCCATCCCCATCAATGTCACAAACCGGGCACTCATCAGCATTCTTTCTGAGGTTTTGCCTGATCATCTGCAGATCATGCCGGTCCAGAATCCCGTCTCTGTTGAGATCTCCCGGTGACCTTGTCAGGACCACTTCGTCCCTGTAGATCCTTGGCTCAAACACCGGTTTTCCAGTGAGATCCCTTATGACATCTCCCTCCTGGTCCATAAGGGGAAAGACATAGACCGGTTTTATGGTGGCCTGCCACTCATTACCGCTCTTTTTCACTTCAATCTCAAGGTGACCGTAGTGTTTTCCACCATCTACAAGCTGGGGGCCGTTCCATTCCTCCGGGGCATCAAGATGGGCAAGGAATACCTGGTAGGGGTTGTTGCTTTCAAAGGG
>Ga0256840_1004122_pt1 | contig 11130 bp, 10 predicted proteins | sample 355202metaG_FD_185969 | JGI IMG/M metagenome (GOLD analysis project Ga0256840, IMG submission 185969) | Hydrothermal vent microbial communities from Mid Atlantic Ridge, Atlantic Ocean - 355-202 | ecosystem: Environmental > Aquatic > Marine > Hydrothermal vents | place: Atlantic Ocean: Mid...
GCGGCCCGCGGTAGCGGGAGGAGCTCCCTATAAGACTCTTTTTGCATAGTATCTTCGTCCTCAGTCAGATTGGGGTAGCCCGCTGCGCTTACCCATGAATCGTTTGTAGGCAAGGAACCTAAAGGCGGACTCAATGGGGGAGATTGTATGTTCTCGGGTCCAGACTCGAAAGCGTCTGAGGCCTCACTAATACTCATGTCAAATTCAGACAATTCACCGAGATTAAACAGAAAACTTTCTAAAGCCGATGAAAGCTCTCGAATGTTTTGATAGCGATCTTCGGGCTTTTTTTGCAGCGCACAATGTACGATATCCGCGAATTCAGGTTCGGTATTGATGGCAAGGGGAAGCATCCAAGGTTGGGGACCCAGGTGCAGTTCTAAACAGGTACTATAATCCAAACCCGGCACAGCGGGATCGCCAACCAAGGCCTCCCACATCACCATCCCCAAGCCATAAATATCGACACGAATATCAACATGTTCCTGGAGAAGTTGCTCGGGCGCTGCGTAGCGTGGCGTACCTACGAAGACACCCTGTTGGGTAAGCTTTTGGAGTCCATGACCTTGGGTCGTTTTATCGATATCCTGGTCGGGAAGAAGGTCCAATATTTTTGCGGAACCAAAATCGAGAACTTTGGCAGAAAATCCACTTTCGGTTCTGCTGAGCATAATATTTGAGGGCTTGAGATCGCGATGAAGAACCCCTTTTGTGTGGGCCTCCTCGATCGCCCCGCAAACCATGAGGGTGATTTCGGCAACCTCCCGCGAGGATAAGGGGCCATGCTTACGAATGTGTTTAAACAAGGAGCGGCCTTGGACGAATTCCATAGCGATGAAGTGAAAATCTTCCTCCTCCCCGAAGTCAAGAATGCGCACGTTATTGGGGTGGGAGAAGCTGCGAATGATCGATGCTTCTCGTTCAAAACGTGCCACCCAAATCGGGTCTAGGTTTTGGTCCTTTCTCAAGATTTTTACGGCAAGGGGCGCATCGGTGTCCTTGAAACGCGCAAGATAGACGACACTAAATCCGCCCTTGGCGATGGGTTTGATAATCTCATATGCGTTCCCAACCCTTCGTCCTTTCTTTAAAAACTCAGACATAATGCATGCTAACATCACGCATCAGTGGCGCAAACGTAAAGCGTCCAAAGAGTTCTAGTTATTGATATTTTCCACGTTCTGTTCTAGATTTTTGAAATGCGTAAACTGACCCCAACGCGAAAAATAGGAAGATATGTTTTCAAATGATGAGATGGATTTTACGGAACTCATCCAATCCTATTTTTTAAAGCGAACCGGAAAGGGCCTTATTTTTTCGAGCCGAGATTTAGATCTCATTCTAAAATGGGAGAGCCTTGGTTGCTCGCCTGCAACGATTTGCAAAGGCATCGATTTGGCCGTCGAGAAATCTCGACGTCCACCACGAGATCTTTTCGGATGTCGAAAATACATTGAAGAAGGGTTCGGTCCAAAAGAACCCAAAACCCAGGTCAAAACGCGTCCCAAACCTGTCCACACCAATCCTGTACAAGATACCCCGCAGCCCGACCCAAAGGGAACTGTGGGCGAACTCATTAAATCACTCGATCGGGCCTATCCCCACGCTGATTTTCGTGCGCTTTACGAGGATGCGCTAAAGGGAGAAGAGGACCCAGACCTTGAAGAGAGTATTTTTGAAAAAGCCTTCCTCTCACTTGACGAAGAAGAACAAATTGCCATGGACGAGGCTATCCTTAGAAAACTAAAAACCGTCTTGAACACAATGTCTCCTCGGGCGCGGTCTGCAACGATCGCCGCGAAAAGACGCATGGCAATGGAAGAAAAGATAGAGGCTCAAAAGTGAATGATTGGAAGGCATTGAAAGAACGCTTTTCTTTGTCCGACGAAGACACGGATGCCTATCTTGATATACTAAACTGGGTTACTAATGAATGGGTTCAGAAAAATTTTGGGTATCCAAAAGATTCACCGCAGTCTTTCAGTCTGGAAAAACGATTCGATGATGACGGTTTTAGAAAGCGCTTCGAAACGGCGATTGATGATCTTTTGAAGGAGAGGTAATGAGCATTGGCGACGCTTTCGAAAAAACGAAAAAATGATGCTGAAATGATGGCGTTCAAGAAAACAATACGAACCTATCTGACGAATACATATTCGGGTTCTTTTTAGACCTGCCAGCATAATTACTATGCGCGTTTACTACTTTCGCCTTTTTTGACAGCCGAGCCAATTAGATGGGCGAGGCGAAGTGCTTCAGGAACTTTTCCACAATCGGTGAGACGAATGAGTGCTTCCTCTGCGACCTCTGTTGAGCATCCTGCGATCTGAAAAACAAATCCGCCGGACTCATAAATGGGTCCCGCTTTCTCAATAGTATCTGCGCGTCGTTGATAATCAGGAAATGTCTGAAGCGCCTCATCCACGGCCACCAGATCCGGGTAACGACGCATCACCGCTATACAGGGAAGCGCAAGTTCAGAAGACAAACGCAAAATATCGACGACGTTGAACCCCCCTAAGGCGATGCCATCAAGCAGGATAAGATGCAACTGTTCTTTGAATTTACTATTTTTAATCATCTCGATGAGAACCTTTGTCGCATCCTTTCCGTCGCGTTTCACCTGATTCCAGAGCATCCCTTCAAATCGCGTATCGCTACAGACTACACCGACCACATTCACGTCGGTATGGTGGAAATCTGTTTGGGCTTCAACCGACCGCGGCGTAAAGGGTGCATCATCGATACCCAGCGCTCTTATTTTTTTCCCTCTTCTTAATGCACGTTCTAATAATGCACGTTCTAAAGACATCGTTTTGCTCTATAAAGATACGAGAGATTATCGCGATTGGCAGGCTTTACCATAGGCTTCTTCGAAAACCTCGACCCAACCGCCCTTGTATCCATTTCTCATTTTACTGGCTTTTTCACCAAAAACCTCCCAGTTGGTATGGGTGAGAACGACCTTGGTTTGGTTTTCCGATTCGACGCTAAAGGTGAGCTCGACCAATGTCGCCGCATCGTCGGTGAGTCCCATATGAAAGTTCATACTAAAGCCATTAAAGGGATCAAAACTCAAGATTTCCCCCCACACTTCTTCTTTTCCATCAAAGCACATTTCTGTAATCTGACCACCGAGTTTGGCGTCCAAGGACACCTTCTTCGCGACCTCGCCTTGCATACCTGAAACGGAATGTTGAAGGGGCCACCAGGTACTAAAGTCGTTTACGAAAACCTTAAATGCGCTTTCTTGGGAACATGGAACTAGAATAGTTTTTATAAGGGGTTCTAACATTTTTTCCTTTTTTTAGAGTTCGTCGTTTTCGATGCGGCGGAAAATTTCTTGTCCATAGGCCTCCAGAGCGTCAGACCAGAAGGTGTCCAAATAACGTCTCAAGGACTCAAGTCCTTTTTTTTCCATCGAATATATCCGGCGATTTCCTTTGGCTTCAACGCGAACCAATTCCGCGTTTTTCAAGACTTTCAAGTGTTGGGAAACCGCTGGTCTACTGACCGGTTGTTCCTCGGCCAGCTCACCAACAGTTTTGGATTTAACGCGAAGAGATTCAAAAATTCGTCGTCGTGTAGGATCTGCAAGTGCAATGATAACAGCTTCGTAAGTCATAACTTACCGTAAGCGAAAACTTACACAGCTGTCAAATGAAATTCTAGCTTTTTGGAAAAACAAGCTTGACGGATCAGGACTCCTAAATTACTTTCCCGCTCCCTTCGGGGGTATAGCTCAGTGGGAGAGCAGCTGCCTTACAAGCAGCAGGTCCCTGGTTCAATCCCTGGTGCCCCCATCCGAGAAAGTTCATAAAACTTATGGACAAGATCGGAAACCCGGTGTAGAAACCGGGACGAACTGTCAGGGGTGGTAGTTCAGCTGGTTAGAATGCCGGCCTGTCACGCCGGAGGTCGCGGGTTCGAGTCCCGTCCACCCCGCTTAGAAAGCCATCGTTTTTACGATGGCTTTCTAGTTTCTGGCTCTTGTTAAAGAATGTTTCTATCGAGATTTAGGGTCCAGGGATCGAAGAGGTCTTCGGTAAAAATCTTAGCGTAGAATAATATTAGCTCAAAAATCGAATACAAAAAAACCGGCCACACGGCCGGATGAATTGTTAAGAAGGTGAAAGGTTTACTTTGATTTTTCTTCTTTCTTTTCTTCGACTTTCTTTTCTTCAACTTTTTCAACTGTCTTAATCACGGTTGAGTTTCCTTGCGTGGCCTTTCCGTCCACTTCAATAATATTGAACTCCACACGTCGGTTTGAACTACGACCCGCTTTTGATTTATTAGAAGCAATAGGCTGTGTCTCTCCAAATCCTTGCGCGACCAGTCTACCTGCATCCACACCTTTTTCGTTTAGGTATTTGACAACAGATTCGGCACGTCGTTGAGACAATTTAAGATTGGAGGCATCTTTTCCTCTATCGTCGGTATGACCTTCAACGCGAATTTTAGTCATCTTAGGATAGGCTTTCAAAACAGCCGCAACTTGGTCAAGTAGTCCAAAGCTACGTTTCTTGATTTTAGCCTTTCCGCTATCGAAGAATACTTTTTCTAGGATTTCGATTTTAGTTTCAGTAATACGAACTTTTGTTTTTCCTTTATCAGGACATCCATCTTCGTCTTCAACGCCGTTGATTACTTCAGCTTCGTTCGGACACTTATCGGTTGTATCGGGGAATCCGTCGCCATCATTATCGAGGTCAGGACATCCGTCTTCATCTTGGAATCCGTCTTTATCTTCGGCGAGAAGTGGACATTTATCGTTTACATCAAGGACGCCGTCGGCATCATTATCCACGTCAGGACATCCGTCTTCGTCTTCAAATCCATCTTTGTCTTCGGGCGCGTCTGGACATTTATCAACGTTGTTTAGGATGCCATCGCCGTCGGTGTCATCGTCTTCTTCAGGACAACCATCTTCATCCATGTAGCCATCTTTATCTTCAGCTTCGTTTGGACATTTATCGACCGCATCCAAGATACCATCTTCGTCATTATCGCTTTCAGGACAGCCATCGCCATCTTGGAAACCGTCCATATCTTCGGCTTCGTCTGGACAATCATCGATGTCATCTTTGATGCCGTCACCATCTTTATCTCCGATGACTTTCGTGTGGCTTGGATAGGATCCAAATCGAACGCCGAGAGACATCCAAAGCCCGCCGATATTGAGATTATTTTCTGAGACTGCCAAAGTGATGTTCTCAAGTTCTGGATCTGAGCCGACCAACCATTGGTTGAATCCAACACGTCCATAAACGGCCGACCAGGTGTTCAGGTAACGCCTTAACTCAATGAAAGGACGCAATAAAGTCAGGCTTGCGTCCATTATTTCGCCGCTATCGTGTTCAAGTTTGGCCGAGCCCAACGCGACGCCCACACCCAAGGCAAGTTCCCAATCGTCACGTCGAAATGCGAAAGCGGGTTCAAGACCAATATAGAGTCCGGTGACCGATGGATCGGATGCAAAAGGCGTTTGAATTCCGCCAAAAAGTGAGATTCTTGTGCCTTCCAAAAGCGAGGCTTCCACATAGAGATCGAGGTTGAAAACCGTAGAATGATCGGTCTTCAAGGTTGTATTCGGTTTGGTTAAATAGCAATCTTCTTGAAAGGTTGTATTCGCGTCGTTGGTACAAATTTCCCATCGTTCAAAATCGGTAAACCAAACACCGAATTCGGCGCCCGCTCCCCATGATGACTTCCACTCGTAGGCGCCATCGGAACTTTCTCTGTCATCTTCCTCATCTTCCTCATCTTCCTCATCTGCGACCTTAGACTTTCCCTTCGGATTGGCTTCCGAGGTTTTCACAGTTTTCATGAGCTTCTTTTTGTGGATTCTTTTTTCTTTGATTTCTTTATCCACATCTTGAGCGACCAAGGGGGATGCGATGAAGGAAAAAGCTACGAACAGCAATGCAATGTGTTTTTTCATGGTTTCTTTAACGTTAGGTAAATCTCAATTAACGCGCTCTTTTACGTTGGATCACGCATCGCCGCAAGAATAAGATCTGCTTTTCTTTAGTGAAAATGTTGCCGATACCTGCCTGTCAAATAAATGTTCGGATCTTTTGAGGAGTTTCGTCTAACCGAACCCTTTTTTTGTTTAATTCAGTTGGAACTGCTTTCATTGGACTTGGTGAGCCCAAGTTTTCGCATTAATTCGGTCTTTTGATAACGCGCGATACTCGCGCGTGACCCATTTGGAAACTTTTTGAGATAACGGCTATAGGCGGCCAAGGCGGGTTTGAGTTTGCCGCTCTCGCGCAACGCTTGCCCGAGTCCCATGTAGGCCTGGCCGTAACTAGGATTAATCTGCAATGCGCGTTTGAACTGTTTAGCCGCGCTTGATGCTTTTCCACTTTCAAGTTTCACCCATCCGAGCCCTGTGATGGCTTCGGAATTTCTGGGCTGAGCGTCCAAAACGTGAATAAAAGAGCCACGTGCCAAAGAAAGATTCCCACTTTCGAGCGCCTTCAGACCCCGTTCCATCATGCTTTCTATACTAACCACAGATGCTTTTTTCTTTGCTTTTTCCGCGCCGCTTTTAATGGCTAAGGAAACATGATTTCGAAGCTCTGAAATGCCACTTTCAATACGCTTTTCTTCAGCGTGCGATTTCTCAGCACTTGCGCCTTCGAGTGCCGAACTGACAATTTTTTTGGCTTTGTTCAAGTTTTGAATCGTCATTGTAGGCGTATCCCCTCCCAAAGAAATAACCTTCTTTTCCCTTTTCATGTTCAACAAATACCAAATGCCTCCCGCAAAACATCCCAGGAAAACAACCAAAAAAAAGGGACGTAAAAAACCCGATTTTTTCTTTGGCGGGGATATCGATTCGATCGCAATTTCTTGGGACATTTCCCAAGGCAGCTCTAAAGAACCCGACGGCTCAGCGCGAGGAAAACGTACGGCCGCGGTTTGCTCTTTTTTTTCCGCGCCCAATCCTGGCGCTTTTTCGGGAGGGGCATTTCCAAAAATAAAATCGTCGGAATCGGTTTCGATATCACGATCGTATGCTCGCGATTCTCGTTCAGCCTTAAGGCGATCGACTTCGGCAAAATTTACATATTGCTGTTCGGTTCTCACACGTGACCGCGATGCTTTCTGTTTTTGCGGTCTTTGGGTATCGAGCAGAGATGGGGACACGCCGATGGGATCTTGGACAGGCGATTTAGGTAATAAATCTTTGATGGAATCAAGCACTTGAAACACCGGCGAAAATTCGGCAATGGATTCAAGTGTCACCCATTTTTCCCCGCTTCGTGAAATCTCGTCCTCTTTTACGGCCTTTTGTTCCATCATCCATTTGTGTAGGACGTCAAAGGTTGAGAAATAAGAAATATCGCCATTGGCTTTTTTCAACATCCATCGCTTTGTATTTTCTACCGCCGAATGGATCCGAAACACATGTTCACATTCTGAACATTGTAAGGTGGCCTTCCCTGTCGAGAGTTGAGAGTCTTCAAGTTCGAAAAGTATTTCGCACTTCGGGCAGGATACATCCATTTAGAAAAAATGAACCAATATTATACCCGGTACGCTTGGTCCGATAATACCGAATGCGTAAAGGGCGCTTAAAATCATGATCAGTCCAGAGAATCCACAGAACAACCATGCCAAAATGGGCAAAATATCTTTTTTGGCGGGGACGTTGGTATCCGATTTCGCAAAAGCTTTGTAATCCGTGGGCGCTTGTTGAAGCATCGGAATTTGTGCAGATGCCGGGATAGCGGGAGCGTTCAGAAAATCAGCGACAGGTAAATCACCGGGTTGTTGCATGTGAAAGCTTCCCGATGTTCCTGCATGTCTGACTTGAATCTGGGGAAAATTTGAAAGCGGGTAAAACTCGCCTTTTCCAGCAAGGGTATATCCACTCACATCGTCTCGGCTAGCCATCCAGTTGTTAAGGCTCATGGTATCTGGGAATTCGTAAGTCAAACCGAAATTTGTACGTAATTTCCAGGGACCTTGGAAATCCATAGATCTTTGTGTGGGTTCGGGATCTACAATGGCAACGTGTCCACCGATCGGAGCGTGGGCGTTCATCGGAGGTGCGCCGATGGGCGCTAATGCCGAAGGAGCGCCGATGGGCGGTAAAGCTGAGGGTGCGCCGATGGGCGGTAAAGCTGAGGGTGCGCCGATGGGCGGTAAGGCCGAAGGTGCGCCGATGGGCGGTAAAGCTGAGGGTGCGCCGATGGGCGGTAAGGCTGAGGGTGCGCCGATGGGCGGTAAAGCTGAAGGTGCGTTTAAAGGTGGTAATGCTGAAGGTGCGTTTAAAGGTGGTAATGCTGAAGGTGCGTTTAACGGTGGCAATCCAGCGGGTGCGTTTAACGGTGGCAATCCAGCGGGTGCGTTTAACGGTGGCAATCCAGCGGGTGCGTTCAAGGGAGGCAGGCCTGGTGGATTCTGGGCATGCATCATGAGCGTCGATTTTGGTGTCGTTGCGGGCTGGACATTTGCCATCAATCCGCCAACCAAATTAGGCAGGGAAGGAGAATTCACTGTTTGAGCGTTATTTGCATCCAAGGAGAAGACCTCCGTTGCATCGTACTCAACTTCGGAGTTGTGATCCAAATCGAGAAAATCACCGAGATTGATCATCTCCGTCTTATCTTCGAGGTCGTCTTCATCGTTTGAGAAATTATCGAAGTTTATCTCCGCTGGGCTGATAACCGATGTTGCATCGTCGTCAGGCTCGGACACCATCTTTTTCTGAGATTCAAGCCAAACTCTCATGGGATTTTGAATTTCGACGGTTCCGTCTTCAATTTCAGGTTCTCCACCCCCCATCACGTCTTGTAAAATAAAGGGCACCGCTCCTGCGCGGGTTGCGTCGTCGTCGTTTTCGACCACCTCTGGGTAGACGATAAAACTTTGAGAACAAGAGGGACAGGATATTTTTCCACCTTGCTGGGGCACGTTTTCTGTCCCAATTCGATAACGCGCCTCACAGGACGGACATTGCACTATCATCTTATGCGCTCTCCAAATGGATAAATTACTGGCAAACTTTGCCTTATTCTAACCACACCGGTATAAGCGGTGCAAGTAAATAGAATTCCAAAAATGATTATTAAAGATTACAATCAGCTTCTGCACGGTCCATTGGTACCGAACTTGGCCCTCGAATCAAAGCAGAACTCCCCTCTGCCTTCGATTTTTTCTGTGGTGGAGGAAGAGGAAAACCTAGTATTTATTCGCTTTGAGCCAGATATGAGATCTGACCTGGGCGAAAAAAAGGGTATAAATATTTCTTATTTCGCAACCAAAGGCGATTCTGAGAAATCCTGCCTTGCGGTAAATGCCATTCGTATTGCCATTCTAGATTATCTCGATGAGCATTATTTAGATTTTGCGACGATCGCTTTCCACGATCCGCATATGTGCTCCAAGCGTTTCGCCGAAATTGTCCACGGTTTTACCCCAACCGAGGGTCGGCTAGATTACGACCCTTTTCTGACCTTACAATGGAAACCAATGGCCATGGAAAAAGGTCTTCGATTCACCTACAACGCCAGGTAGATCAACCTTGGCTGAGACGCGTTGCGATGAGGAAACGATCGAGCTCTTTCATCGCCTCGGGAACCTCATCCTTAAGCGCACTTTTATGATAGGAGGCTTCAATTTTTCCAAATAGAGCTTCAATGAGTGATTCAAGACTCAGAAGAAGCGCACCCTCAACATGAATTTTTTCATCCTTGGCTTTTAAACGAATAAGTTCTTCGACCAAGGTCCGTTCTTCTTTCTCAACATAATTCAAAGAAATAAGACGTCCTAAATCAGCTTCAACCTCTTCAGAAAGCAAGAGATTAATGCCCGTTAGAAGCGCACGAATAGCGTAAAGACCCGTTTTCAAAACGGGGTCTTTTTGAAAAGATCTGAAACGATTTTTGGCCATGCCGCGATAATGACCAATATGATGCTTGGTTAGAGAACGCCGCGCAATATCGCGTAATTGCTCTCCCTCAGATGAGTTGAGAATGGTTAAAGGCGAGGCCAATTGTTCAAGAACATTTCCATTCTTTTTTCGTATGAGATTACAAAATTTCTTGAGATCATAACTTACCAAATCAATTTCTACCTCATCAACGAATTCCATAAATTCGTAAACATCTTTACTTTCTTTCATTCCCAATACATCTGAAAGGGGCAAGAGGTGTGCGCCTCGAATATCCCAATCGGAATTTTGGGAAGGAAAGCCGTAAAGATGGGCACCGCTAATCGAGGCAAAGAGCAAAGTATTAGGATGCGTTTTTACTATCTCATAGACCGCTGGAACGATTTCAATTTCCATTTCCCTTTCCTTTTTAGACAGGCGTGACGCTTCGTTTTTTATTGGGCGGATTCTTTTTTCGATCTGCGTAAGTCGTAAAACGGGCGATCAAGGTCTCTCGTAGTTCCGTTTTTATAACCAACTCATCAATAATAAGTTCACTTGCCAAACGATAAATATCGATATCTTTACGGTATTCGTTTCTTTTTTCTTCAGTAAAAGCCTCGCGTTCTTCCTCAGGCATCGCCTCAATTTTTCGGGCGTAAACTGCATTTACGGCTGGCTCAGCTCCCATCACAGCAATCGAGGCCTCGGGTAGCGCAATCGTACAATCAGGACTAAATCCGGGACCACACATCGCGTACAAACCCGCGCCATAAGCCTTACGAATAATGACCGAAATTTTTGGCACCGTCGCCGAGGCCATCGCCGAAATTAGTTTTGCACCATGACGAATAATCCCATTGTGCTCGACCTTGGTTCCGATCATAAATCCTGGAACGTCAGCTAAAAATAAAAGCGGAATACCGAAGGCATCGCAAAGGGTAATAAATTTGGCTGCTTTATCCGCAGAATCGATGAAAATCACACCTCCCAAATGTTTGGGTTGGCTGGCAACGATACCAATCGTTCGTCCACCCATTCGCGCAAATCCCGTCAAAATTTCCTTTGCAAAGAGCTTCTTAATCTCGACAAATTCTGAATCATCGACCAAATGACGAATGATTTTTCGCATATCGTAGGAGGCCGCTTCTCGTTTTGGAATGAGCTCATCTAAACTTTTTTTCTGTACTTCCGGCGGCGCACTCTCTTTCATATCAACTTTATGATGACAAGAGGAAGGA
>Ga0256840_1004123_pt1 | contig 11129 bp, 8 predicted proteins | sample 355202metaG_FD_185969 | JGI IMG/M metagenome (GOLD analysis project Ga0256840, IMG submission 185969) | Hydrothermal vent microbial communities from Mid Atlantic Ridge, Atlantic Ocean - 355-202 | ecosystem: Environmental > Aquatic > Marine > Hydrothermal vents | place: Atlantic Ocean: Mid...
GATAGTGCGATATCCCTGATTGTCCATAGCGGCCTCCAGAAGAATGAAAAATTTTTCTTCTAGAGGCCGCACCTTCAGAGCTTTCAAAATAACAATCGCTCTGAAGGTGCGGCCACGCACTATGGCTTAGATGTCAACCTTTTTTTGACGTTTTTTTGCATGCTTCAGCAAATTTTCAAAGATCATGAAACTCTAAACTTCAGTTGAATAACATGTTACCTCCTTTAAGTTCTCAAAATGAGAGTTGAACAGCTTGCTTTTCTTTTAATTTAACCAGGTTTGACCCGGTGGTTATAAACTCCTCCTTTCTGCCGGGCAATATAAGGAAAACCATATGTATGGTAATTTTTCACATTCCATAGGCTACACGTTATTAGAATTCTCTTGAAGCAAATACTTTTAATGGGTATATTAGTCTCAATAATAACTTAAATTCTTAATATTCAAATACTTATATCCTTTTGGCACATAAGTTGTGGTAATATACTGAACCCCTAATATCTAGATAGTTATATGGATACTCGATATTTTAAAACCCTGGTGACTGTGGTAGAAACGGGTAGTTTTTCCAACGCTGCCCGGAATCTCCATTTGACTCAATCAGCCATCTCGCAACGGATCAAGTTTATTGAGGAATCTTTTGGCCACTCTCTTTTTGATCGTTCTGGGGCTGCATTACGGCTGACCTCTGCGGGTGAGGTTGTTCTGGAGAGTGCCCGACGAATTGTTGGAATTGAGGACTCGCTGCTGGGGAAGCTGAAGCGGATTAATAGAAGAGAAAAGGTTTCTCTTTGCTGTACACCGACCTTTGGCGCTGTTTATCTGTCGGGAGTTCTCAACCGGTTTATCCTTGAAAGTGGTGGTGCTCCGGCTGACCTGAATTTTTTATTGCATAATCCGGATCAGGCGCTGGAGGGAATTTTGAATAAAGATTTTGATATCGCTATCGTTGAACATTGCCCCGATGCCGATTTAAGTATGTTTCAAACTTATTCATTGCCACAGGATGATCTGGTTTTTGTCACCTCACCCAAGTTGGGTTTATCTTCATCTGAACATAAGATTGAATCACTCTTTGGATTTTCTCTCTTTGTCCGGGAAGGGGGGTGCAGTTCGCGGCAATTGTTAACTCGAGGACTGGAAGAGCAGGGAAAAAGTCTGGATGATTTTGCCGCAGTTGTTACTTCGGATGATTTACGTTTGACCCGACAGTCAATTCTTGCTGGTGGCGGGATCTCTTTCATGTCAAAAAGTCTGGTTTGTGAATATTTGGAAACCGGCCAGATGATAGAACATTATGTCAAAGGCTTTCCTCATAGCAGGCAGCGAAAAGTTGTTATGGAGAAGGGGCGTGAAAAAGAAAAGCTGCTCTGCGATTTGGCTCGCTGTATCTTCAATGTTATGGATGTCCCATCACCCATTTAGAGGCAGGTATTTAGGCTGTAGGTGTTTAGGCTGTAGGCAATTAGGCTGTAGGCAATTAGGCTGTAGGCAATTAGGCTGTAGGTTTTAACCCTAATAGCCTACAGCCATGTTCTGCTACAGCCATGTTCTGCTACAGCCATGTTCTGCTACAGCCTGTTCTTGCTACAGCCTACCTGCTCTCCAACTGTACCACCGTCTCGATATGGGCAGTTTGCGGGAACATGTCGACGGGCTGGAGTTGTTTGATTTTGTAGCCATTCTCGGTCAGAGTTTTCAAATCATGGGCAAGGCTGTCTGGATCGCAGGAGATATAAATAATCTGCTTTGGTTTAAGTTGATACAGCGTCTGTAGTAACTCATCAGAGCACCCTTTTCGGGGTGGATTGAGTGTGACCAGAGCCGGTTTTTTCTGCCCGGAACGTTTCTGTAGTTCTTCTGCCGCATCCCCAGCATAAAAACGACAGTTGTGTAGATCATTCAATCTGCTATTTTCTGCCGCATTTCGTACTGCTTTGTCAACGGATTCAATCCCCTCAACCTGTCCGGCATCTTTTGCCAGATGGAGTGCAATGCCGCCGATTCCACAGTAAAGATCAATGGCGGTATCCTGTTTGCTTAGTTTTGCCCATTTTCGTACTAAAGCATAAATGCGGGTGGCCTGGACGGTATTGATCTGAAAAAAGGCTTCAGGGGCAATGCGTAAGCGAATATCTCCAATTCTTTCGATCAGATCGGGCAGTCCTTGAAGTTTCAGGGTTTTCCCACCCATGATGACATTACCGGATGAGCTGTTGATGTTCTGATGAACGCCGATAATTTCTGGAACTTTTCGCAGCAGAACTTTTGCCAGTCTGGGGAGTTGTTGCAGATCACGAAAGTGACTGACGAAGGTTACCAGCGCTTTGCCACTGAACGGACTGATACGAATCAGCAAGTAGCGCAGCAGGCCACGTTGATGATGGGGATTATAAACAGAAATCTTCTGTCGCTGGACTTCATCACGAACCACTGCGGCAATTTTATTGATCAACGGGTGGTGAACCGGGCATTCCGGGCAATCAATCACCTCGTGACTGCCCCGCTGGTAAAGTCCGATCAAAACTTTTTCCCGTTTGCGAGAAAAAGTCAGTTTAGCACTGGCTCGGTAAGCAAACGGGGGATCCGATGGTAAAACTGGGGGGATCTGCACTTCATCCAGTAATCCCTGTTGTAACAGAGCTTCGGCAACCCGTTGTTGTTTAAACAGGAGTTGATCGGCATATTTCATGCTGATCAGCGGGCAGCCAAGGCAATCACGCTCCAGTTTGCAGGCAACATTCGCAGTCCGTTGTGGTGCGTTGCGCAGAACTCGGCGCAGACTGGTAAAGATGTGGGTTCGCCCGATATGTTCAACTTCAGCGACAACGGTCTCTCCCGGAAAGGCTCCCTGAACGACTGCAATTCTATTTTCATACGGAGCGAGGCCGATGCCATCATTATCAAGAGTATCGATGGTTAATTTGAGGGTTTCCGGTTGGGGTTTATGGGAACTAGGTTTCTTTTTTAATGGTTTTTTCATGTCTGCTTTTCTCTAGAATTACTAGTTGTAGGATAAGGGACGGCAGATTACTCTCAGTTCGATGTTCATGTCAAATTTCACGAGGGTTGCCTGGTGCTGACAAGTTAGATAAACTGCGCCACGCAGATTCTGCATACACAAAAAGTATTTTCACCACAGAGGCACAGAGAAAACCTTTCAAGGGCTTAAATGTTTTTTTGACTCTCTCCGTGCCTCAGTGCCTCTGTGGTAAATTCGTTGTTTCAAGGCTCAATCTTAGTTCAAGGAGTTCAACTGTTGCGACATAAAACTCGTCAGCTCAAATTAGGGGATCTTGCCATCGGTGGTGATGCGCCGATAAGTGTTCAGTCAATGTGTAACACCGATACCCGTGATGTTGCTGCGACATTGTTCCAGATAGAAGCGTTGCAGGAAGCCAAGTGTGAAATTATCCGTTGTGCGGTTCCTGATCAGGACGCGGCTGAGGCGCTTGGTGCTATCAGGCAGGGTTGTCAAATCCCATTGATTGCCGATATCCATTTTGATTATCAACTGGCATTGACTTCGGTTAAGCAGGGGGTCGACGGATTGCGTTTGAATCCCGGTAATATCGGTGAGCGGTGGAAAGTTGAAGAGGTGGTCAAGGCTTGTGCCGAGAAGCAGGTGCCGATTCGTATCGGGGTCAATGCCGGTTCGCTGGAGCGGGAGTTGTTACAGAAATATGGTTATCCAACTGCCGAGGCGATGGTTGAGAGTGCGTTGGGGCATATTCGGATTCTGGAAGAGTTGAATTACACAGAAATTAAAGTGAGTTTAAAAGCATCTGATATTGCCAGAACAGTTGAGGCATATCGACTCCTGGCGGGACAGGTCGATTATCCCCTCCATATCGGGATTACCGAAGCAGGGACAACCTGGAGTGGAACCATCAAGAGCGCTATTGGCCTTGGATCTCTTTTGTATGACGGGATTGGTGATACCCTGCGGGTTTCATTGACCGGAGATCCTGTAGAAGAGGTGCGAGTTGGCTGGGAAATTCTCAAAAGTTTGCGGTTGCGGGAAAAAGGACCGATATTTGTCAGCTGCCCGACGTGTGGCCGCTGTCAGATTGAACTCATCGAAATAGCCGAAGAGGTTGAACAAAGACTCCGTGACTTCCCCAAACCGTTGACGATTGCTGTAATGGGTTGCGTGGTTAATGGCCCGGGTGAGGCTCGTGAAGCCGATTTGGGAATTGCCGGAGGATTGGGGCAAGGGATTCTTTTCCGTCACGGTGAGGTTGTGCGTAAGGTGCCGCAGGAGGGTCTGGCCGATGCTCTGGTTGACGAAGCCTGGAAGATGATTGATGGGGATGAACAACGTACTTGAGTCCAGCATCAACATGATTGTTCCTGAGCTTGCTTTTCTGTGAAAATCAGGTTAATTTTCAATACCTCTATTGTTTATCCCAACTCATCAACTGAACAGGAAATATTTATATGCGTTACTCCCAATACCTGCTGCCAACTCTTAAAGAAACTCCTGCCGATGCAGAAGTTGTCAGTCACCGATTGATGCTGCGGGCTGGAATGATCCGCAAGGTTGCGGCTGGAATTTACAGCTATCTGCCGTTTGGATTGCGCTCATTGCGCAAGATGGAACAGATTATCCGTGAAGAGATGGATCGAGCCGGAGCGATTGAGTGTCTGATGCCGATGGCTAATCCGGCGGAACTGTGGCAGGAGTCGGGTCGCTGGGAAAAATATGGCAAAGAGCTGCTGCGTTTCAAAGACCGTAAGGCTGCCGATTTCTGCATGGGGCCGACCCATGAAGAGGTGATTACCGATATTATCCGTAACACCGTCAACTCCTATCGTCAGCTGCCGCTGAATCTTTATCAGATTCAGACCAAATTTCGCGATGAAATCCGTCCTCGCTTTGGACTGATGCGAGGTCGGGAATTTATTATGAAAGATGCTTATTCTTTCGATCTGGAAGATGCTGGCGCCGATAAATCTTACGCCAAAATGTATCAGGCTTACCGAAATATTTTTAACCGTTGTGGGCTTAATTTTCGTTCCGTCGAAGCTGACAGTGGCGCTATTGGTGGAAACTTTTCCCATGAGTTTATGGTGTTAGCCGAATCTGGTGAGGATGGAATTGTTTCTTGCGATAACTGCGAATATGCCGCCAATGTGGAGAAGGCAGAACTCATCTATCGTGATATGGAGACTCCAGCGGCAACACAGCAACTACAAAAGGTGGAGACTCCGGGACAGAAAACCATTGAAGAGGTTGCAGTATTTCTCCAAATAAGCCCGCAACAATTGGTAAAAACGTTGATTGTTCAAACTTCAGATGATGAAGTTCTGGCTATTTTATTGCGCGGTGGCCGCGAGTTGAACGAGATCAAACTTGCTAATTTTCTGAATGTTGATTGGGTGTTGATGGCTGAAGATGATGTTGTCAAACAGACAACTGGAGCACCAACCGGATTTGCCGGGCCGATTGGGTTGGAAATCCGGGTTCTTGCTGATACTGAAGTCAAGGGTATGGCCGATTTTATTGTCGGTGGCAACGCGGTCGATATCCATTTTATCGGAGTCAATCAGATGCGTGATTTCGAAGTCAGTCAGTTTGCCGATCTCCGTCAGGCGGTGGCTGGAGACCCCTGTCCACGTTGTGCCAGTGGTAAGTTTGAAAGTTGGCGCGGGATAGAAGTCGGTCATATTTTCAAGCTGGGAGTCAAGTATTCAGAGGCGATGAATGCTACAGTTCTGGACGCAGAAGGAAACTCCCGGCCGTTGGTTATGGGTTGTTACGGTATCGGTGCCGGCCGGACTGTGGCAGCAGCGATTGAGCAGAATCATGATGAGAATGGCATGATATTGCCGATGCCACTAGCCCCTTTCCAGGTTCTGGTAACGATGTTGAATCCCAAGGATAATTTGGTGCATGAGGCGGCAGAAAATCTTTATCAGCAACTGCTGGATGTAAATATCGAGGTATTGCTTGATGATCGGGATGAGCGTCCCGGGATCAAATTTAAAGATGCTGATCTGATCGGGATTCCGCTACGGGTAACAGTTGGTGCGCGCAGTTTGAAAGAGGGTAATGTTGAACTGAAGATCAGAAAGAGCGGTATTACGTCGCTGTTTTCACTTGACGATATTGTCCTACAGTTACAACAATTGGTTGCTGAAGGGTTGGCGTTTGAGCTGGAAAGTTAGTCCTCTTGTCTCATTCGCAAGGCACGAAGAGTTAAGGCTCCAGACCATCATCAGCTATCTACATGGCTTTATGTGGGACTCTCATGCGTAATTATATGCATGGATATAGAGAACGTAGAACTAATCAGAAGTTTATGACCAAACTTAAAGTTGATAAAAGTGGCTCCCTGAAATTACCAGCAGAAATATATCGACCATTGGGAAATCAACCTCTGGAGATAATTTCTGCTTCTTCGGGGCACCTGTTGCTTGGGCGTCCTGAAGCAGAAGGGCCAGTGCTGATTGCGGGAGTATTGGAAGAGGGCTCTGTTACCGATCTTCTCTCCTATTTTAACATGTTTCGCAAAACCGGTATTCTCACCCTCGAACTTGAGGGAGGATTGAAGTCACTTTATTTTCAGCAGGGAGAAATTGTTTTTGCCACCAGCTCTTTTGCCAGTGAAGATCTGGGAGAAGTGTTGTTTTCCCTGGGGAAAATTGAGCGGGATGCGCTGCAGGAGTTGCGTTTGCTGGTGAGTAAAAAGACCTCACTCGGCAAGTTGCTGGTTGAGCGTGGTGTTGTTGCCCCGAAAGATCTCTGGTTAGCGGCTCGCAGTCAGGTTGAACATATTATTTACACCCTTTTTTCTGCCATTTCTGGTGGGTTTTACTTTCAATCGATGCCGATCGAACAGGAACAGATTTTACGTCTGTCGATGAGCACTCAGAATATCATCATGGAGGGGTTACGTCGATTGGATGAAAAAGCGCTGTTTATGCGCAAAATTATCTCTCTTGATTATTTTCCACTAGAAACCGGCAAGGAAGCGACTGATTTAAATCAGGCTGAAGCACGACTGATGAATGTTGCCCAAGCCGGGCAGCAGACGGCTCGAAACCTGTTTCGACAAATCGGGCTGCGTGAATTTGATGGAATGCGGATTCTGTTTGGTCTGATAGAAAAACGACTTATCTGTATGGAAGAGACTCCAACATCTGAAATTGAAGGGGTTCCGGGGCAGATTCTAGCGGCCTACAACAGTCTGTTTAAAGTTATTTTCGCTCGGGTGGTCAAAGTTTGTCCGGAGTTTCCCCAAGAGGTTGCTCAATCACTGCGTGATTTACCGCAACCCTATTCATTTGTTTTACGCGATGTGGAATTGCAGAGTGACGGTACTCTTGATGGCCATCGAATTGTCACAAATCTGGTTGGTTTGGAGGAGGGAGATAAGAAGAAGCTCCTGGCCGATTCGCTCTGTGAAGTCGCTTTTACCGAAACAATGGCTTTGCGGCGGGATCTCGATGCTGAACAGGCCAGACCGTTGATTGCCCGGGTTCAGGAAGTCACGACCAAGATTCGAGATATGATCGGGAGAAATGAATGAGACAAGAAGCTAGAGACCGGTTGATTTTTGCTTTAGATGTTGCTGGTTTTTCTGCAGCAGAAGAATGGGTTGAAAAACTGCATAAAAATGTGGGTCTATTCAAGGTTGGTAAACAACTGTTTACTCGTTGCGGCCCTGAAGTTGTCAGGATGGTTCAGGATCATGGCGGGGAGGTTTTTCTTGATCTCAAGTATCATGATATCCCGAATACTGTTGCTAAAGCGGCAATTGAGGCCTGTAAACTTGGCGTAAAAATTTTCAATGTGCATGCTCTGGGTGGGTCGGAGATGATGCGCAAAACGGTGGAAGAAGTTGACAATTATTGCACTTCGGCAGGTGTCAATCGACCGATGATGCTGGCGGTGACGATCCTCACTTCATCGACAGAAGAAACCCTGCGTGAAGTTGGAATTGATTGCACAGTTGCCGAAATGGTTCCCCGTTTGGCAAGACTGGCTAAGGATTCCGGATTTGACGGTGTGGTTGCTTCGCCAAAGGAAGTGGCTCTGATCCGGGAGACGTGTGGTCATGATTTTGCGATTGTGACCCCCGGTGTCCGCCCGACTTTTGCCGCTCTGGATGATCAGAAGCGGGTCACAACTCCGACCGATGCCATTGCTGCTGGAGCTACCGCTCTGGTGGTCGGGCGCCCGATCTCCGCTGCAAGTGATCCTCTGGAGGCCGCTGGAAAAATTCTGCTTGAAATTGAGGATGCACTGGGAATTAATGACTGACTACCTTTATGGGATCAACCCGATCGGTGAGGCTCTTCAAGGTGATGGTCGCAAGCCGCTGGAATTGCTTATTATCAGTGGTGAGCGGAATGACCGTTTGGATGATCTGGTTGTTCGAGCCAAACGACTGAGGCTGAAAGTCAATTTTCTGGAACGCCGAGAACTTGATCGATTAGCAGGCCATTCCCATCATCAGGGTGTTTTGCTGTCACTGACCCCTTTTCGCTACGTTGATTTTAATGATCTTCTGCAAGACTGGCGTGCCAGTGGGCAAGTGGCGTTCTTTCTTCTTCTCGATGGCATTACGGATCCGCACAATTTTGGCGCAATCCTTCGTAGTGCTGAAGTTGCTGGTTGCTGGGGTGTCATTGTCGCCAAAGATCGCTCTTGCCCGGTCACTTCGGTGGTTGAAAAAACTGCCGCAGGGGCTCTGTCCAACTTAGCGTTGTGCCAGGTCACTAATCTCTCGCGGACTATTGATGAACTGAAGAGAGAGGGGATCTGGTGCTATGGGTTGGCAGGTGATGAGGGCGCTCAGAACCTTTTTTCAACCGATCTAAAAGGGAATTTAGCTCTGGTTGTTGGTCGTGAAGGTAAGGGTTTGCGACCAAATATTCGCAAGCACTGTGATGCTTTGCTGGCAATTCCCATGGTGGGGCAAATTAATTCACTGAATGCTTCGGTTGCAACTGGAATTGCTCTGTTTGAGGTGGTTCGGCAGAACAGACACCAGTAATGCAGTGTGTCTGCACAATAAAAGGAGATTGCACATTATGAACTTACTTAAAATGATTCTTGAGAGGGAAGTATATCCGGCTCTTGGCTGTACCGAACCAACTGCTGTCGCTTATGCGGCCAGTATTGCAGCCAGAGAACTTTCCGGATCTCTGGAACAAATGACTATCAGTGTTGACCCCGGTGTTTACAAAAATGGGCTGGCTGTTACCGTACCGAATACCAACGGTGAAAGGGGCAATCTGATTGCGGGAGTCCTGGGGGCTTTGATTTGCCGTCCAGAACTTAAAATGAAAATTCTGGATGGAGGTTCCCCGGAACTGATCGGTCGAGCAAAAGAATTAATCCACAGTAAAAAGGCGACCATCACCTGTAATACTACGTGGCACGGTCTGCATATTGAGGTTGAGGCTTCAGATGGCACTTCCACAGTTAAAGCCACTTTAGTCGACAATCATACCAACCTGGTTCTACTCGAAAAAGAGGGCGAGATTCTTTTCAGTGCTGATCCGCTTGATGAAGGGCTACAGAAGTTAGACTATAAGAGTGTTCTCAAGGATATGCAGATTGCTGATCTGGTTGATTTAGTTGAACAGCTGGATGACGAGGATTATGCTTATCTCTTAGAGGGTGTCGGTTATAATCGGGCAATTTCGACCGAGGGGTTGGAGATAAAAAAAGTTGGTTACTATCTTGCCGATCTCAAAGAAAAAGGTTACCTCCAGGATGATGTTTTTTCATCGACCAAAATTTTAACTGCGGCAGCAGCGGATGGTCGGATGGACGGTCTCAACCTGCCGGTCATGTCGAGTGGTGGGAGCGGGAATCAGGGAATCGTTGCGATCCTTGTCCCCTACAATGTTGGTCTCTGGTTTAAGATTGATGAGCGCACGATTATTAAAAGTATCGCACTGTCACATTTAGTTAATAGTTATATCAAGTGCTTCACCGGTAGCTTGTCGCCGATCTGTGGTTGTTCGATAGCCGCAGGAGTTGGTGCTGCAGTTGCCATCGTCTATCAGCAGGCGGGTAAAAATATCGATCAGATCACCTTGGCAGTGAATAATCTGATCAGTGATCTTGGCGGTATGCTCTGTGATGGTGCCAAGGGGGGCTGCGCCTTGAAGGTGGTTAGTTCAACAGATTCGGCAATTCGTTCTGCCTACATGGCTTTGAATAACCATGGGATCACTTCCGTTGAAGGTTTTATCGGTCGGAGCGCTGAAGAAACAATTCAGAATCTGAGTCGTATCAGCACGGATGCTATGGCTGGAGTTGACGATATGATGATCCAGATTATGTTGGAAAAAAACAGTTAGTTTTTTTTCTTGCATTCCGGTTTTTCTTGGGTTATAAATCCCGTCTTGTGCTGGCGTAGCTCAATTGGCAGAGCACCTCACTTGTAATGAGGATGTTGGGGGTTCAATTCCTCTCGCCAGCTCCAGCAGTTTTGCTCGGGCTTGCCCGTTAAAATATAAATAGGATAACCGGATCCCCTGGAGGGGTTCCCGAGTGGCCAAAGGGATCAGACTGTAAATCTGACGGCGTAGCCTTCGGAGGTTCGAATCCTCCCCCCTCCACCATTTGAATGACTTGCCGGATAAAACCCGGCTGCTGTGCGCCAGGAGGCTGATAGGCCGATGGAACTGGGGCAGGGTCGTGTGGAGTCCTTTGCCACACATTTTGATACGCGCTAGAGCTTGGGCGGGAGTAGCTCAGCTGGCTAGAGCATCAGCCTTCCAAGCTGAGGGTCGCGGGTTCGAATCCCGTTTCCCGCTCCATTTAGCTCTGTGCGAAAAAAAAGGACGTCAAGCCCACATAGCTCAGTTGGTAGAGCGCATCCTTGGTAAGGATGAGGTCACCAGTTCAACTCTGGTTGTGGGCTCCATCTTTTTTAGGATGTTTTGATTTGCCTTAAAATTAGTATAGATTCTGTCGTTTAAATTTTGGTTGTTTCACACAAAAAACAGTAGACGAAAAAGACAACAAAGGGAGGTTTTACTATGTCCAAGGAAAAGTATGAAAGGACAAAGCCGCACGTCAACATTGGAACCATCGGTCACGTTGACCACGGCAAGACCACACTGACCGCAGCTATCACCAAAGTATTGGCAGAGCAGGCAGG
>Ga0256840_1004124_pt1 | contig 11126 bp, 12 predicted proteins | sample 355202metaG_FD_185969 | JGI IMG/M metagenome (GOLD analysis project Ga0256840, IMG submission 185969) | Hydrothermal vent microbial communities from Mid Atlantic Ridge, Atlantic Ocean - 355-202 | ecosystem: Environmental > Aquatic > Marine > Hydrothermal vents | place: Atlantic Ocean: Mid...
AGAGGTTTTGTGTGTACAAACAGATCCTGCCTCGAAGAAAGCCATTTATCATTGTTGTCAGACAAAGCCCCTCCGGGAATGATCAGATGTAAATGAGGATGATACTGGAGCATGCCGCCCCATGTGTGGATGGCTGCCAGATACCCAATTCGATCAGATCCGATAAACCATTTATCCTGTGCCAGTTTTTTCAGTGCTTCATTAGTGCAGGAAAACAGTGCGGCATAAGATTTTTTTTGATGAGATCTTACAACATCCCAAAGACCTTGGGGGAGTGTAATCGTTATCAGAAAGTAATATGATCAGCGTCAATTATAATACCCACCGAACGACAATTAAAATTCCCGAAATGTAAGACCTTAAAAAAAATGGTAATAACATCCAAATCTAAAAAAAGGAGAAATTTGGATGCTTAAAGACCAGCAAGTAAGGAGGTTATTTAAATTGAGTCAAACAGAGAAGAATTTCGGGATAGCGGCAATGAAAGCAGGAATGGATGAAAAAACCGCTCGCAAGTACAGCAAACAAGGCAAGTTGCCAAGTGATCTTAAAAGGGATCACACCTGGCGCACAAGACGAGATCTTTTTGAGGATGTCTGGGATGGTATGAAATTAATATTAGAAACTAATCCTGGCTTGGAATTCAAGAGCTTGTTCGATGATCTTCAACGAAGACAACCTGGCAGGTTTGCAGATGGGCAACTTAGAACCCTGCAACGTCGGATTAAACACTGGCGGGCAGTAGAAGGTCCAGGCAAAGAGATCTTTTTTGCTCAAATTCATAAACCGGGAAAATTATGCCAATCTGATTTTACTCATATGGATAAACTGGATATAACGGCCATGAGGCCGATCTGGATTCAAGTCCAGATTTGCCACAAAGAATCAGAGATTCTGACAAATTATTAAATAAACGTAATGGTTTGCGTTTTATTTCTTATAAACCATCAAAGGTGTTCACTTTGATCATCTGATTTACCATTTCGTTTTGACCTATTCTAACTGGGAAACAGGTACGATATGTTTCTCAGAAAGCTTTGAGAGCCTGAGTCAGGGAGTTCAAAATGCACTATGGGAACTGGGAGGTGTGCCGGAAGAACATCGCACCGATTGTCTAACCACAGCAGTAAACAAGACGGGTAATCCTGAAATATTTACCCGAAGATATAAGGATCTTGTCGATCACTATGGGCTCACCCCCTGCAAGACAAACCCAAGGAGTCCCCATGAGAATGGAGATGTAGAGCAACGCAATTACCGTTTTAAAAAGGCGGTTGATCAAGCCCTGATGTTAAGGGGCAGCCGGGACTTTAAAGATCGGACTGAATATGAACATTTTTTAAGCAAACTGTTTATGCAGTTGAATGCTGGGCGTAAAAAGCGATTTTTGGAAGACCAGGCTGTCTTACATAGGTTGCCTGAACGCCGTATTGACTCATGTAAGAAAAAGAACGTTAAGGTTGGCCCCAGCAGTACCATACGAGTGAATCATAATGTCTATTCTGTAGACAGCCGACTTATTGGTGAGAGTATCCAGGCTCGTCTGTATATGGAACGACTGGAAATATGGTATGGTCAGAAAAAGGTTGATACTTTGCCACGGTTGCGGGGTGAAGGAAAACACAAAATTAATTATCGGTATATTATTGACAGCTTGATCCGCAAGCCTGGAGCCTTTGAAAATTATCGCTATCGTGATGCAATGTTCCCCACCAGCCGGTTCCGAATTGCATATGACAGTTTAAAAAAACGTTATGCCCTTAAAAGTGCTGCCAAACGATATCTGAATATTTTGAACATAGCTGCCAAAGAAAGTGAAGTAGCTGCAGACAATGCTCTGAGAATTTTAATTGATAAAAATATGGATATTTGTAAATCCCAGGTTCAGACACTTATGCAATCTAATGAACCTATTGACAGGATTGAGGATATCGATATTCCGGAAGTTGATTTGACAGCCTATGACCAGCTGCTTGAGGAGGTGATGTTATGATAAATGACCAGGAACAAATCATCAACAACCTCAAAAGCCTTCATATGCCGACCATACGCCGCAGTTATGAAGAAGTTGCAGAACAGGCACGGGCAGATTCATGGAGTTATGAACAATATCTTTTGGAATTATTAAATCTTGAATGTGATATTCGGCAGCAAAACCGGATATCTCGAAATCTTCGTATGTCCAAACTTCCACCATCTAAAACATTTGAAAACTTTGATAAGAAACGTCTGCCCGCAAAGGTAGCCAATCATTTAAATGTTCTAATCAACGGTTCCTTTTTAAACAGGTCCGAGAATATATTGGCATTTGGAAACCCTGGCAGTGGCAAAACCCACCTATTATGTGCTATAGGCCATGCGCTCGCTTATTGAACAAGGGAAGAAGGTTCTCTTTATCACATGTGGTCAGCTTGTTCAGGATTTATTGATTTCTAAAAAAGAACTTGAGATGACTAAAAAGCTCAAAAAGCTATCCAAATTTGATGCAGTTATTATTGATGATATTGGGTACGTACAGCAAAGCCGGGAAGAGATGGAGGTTTTGTTTACCTTCCTGGCAGATCGCTATGAGCAAGGCAGCCTGATGATTACCAGCAATTTGCCTTTTTCTAAATGGGAAGTTTTAAAGATCCTATGACTACAGCAGCAGCCATTGACAGGCTTGTTCATCATAGCGTCATATTGGAATTGAATATAGACAGTTACCTAATGGAACATGCAAAAACAAAGAACCCAATAGAAAGGAATTAAACTAATGTTCGCACAATATCTTGATACGGAATATACAAGAGAAGAAATCAAAGGAATAGTCAAAATGATACGACTGGAATTTATATGAAACTCCTATAAATTCCTTTACCGGTAAGAGTTGGCTTCGCGTCTTCGACCCTATATTTGTCAGAATCTCTGATTCTTCGAGGCCGTCGGAGGATCGAAAGAATCGGCCTCATGGCCGTTATATAACAATGGTATGTTTTGTGGTGCCAAAGAAATTAAAAACAAAATGGGAACTGATGATATCAAGCCTGTGCCATCAGAAAGCACTATCGTTCGGATATTATCACACAATGGCTTGACGTATGGCAGAACCGAATTTTATGAAATTAATCGGTTATACTGAATGGAAAACGGGAATTTTAATTGTCGTTACAGGGAAAAAATAATTGTCGTTGATCAGGAACCGTTATCTGAATGTAATACAAGTTCGTCCCCACATTTTTTTAAAGTGGAGGCGACAACTATCCTGATACAGGGGGAGGCAGGCAAAACCATTGTTTTACTGACACCAACCTTCATATGCCTGAAAGCATGTCTTTGCAAAAAAGTGTTTAATTCTACAGTACCACAATCAAAACTGGCTCTATCGTGAATGGTCTTGTTTAGCTCAACGAAGGTTCTGCTATATTTCATTTGATCCCCTGCTTTCGGGTAAAAGCAGCGGCATCTGCCAATTTTTTATTCGGTGCATGTAGATCTTCACATATTTTTATAAAATTATCGAAAATATCATTTTCAACCGTCATACTTTCATATTGTTTAATGACTTTTGTTGAATTTTCATCAATCAACTTCACAATATATTCGGTTAAACTTCTCACCCCAAGAAGCGCAGAAGCTTTTTCAGCTTTAGCTTTAACATCAGAGCTTAATCTCATATCTAAATGTGCGGTGGCCATTATCGGTTCCTTTCTTTAGATGGTAACTACATTGCTGAGACCTTTGCAAGACATCCCTTTTTGCCCAATTTCTGTATCAGGCTCAAATTCTAATCCTCGAAATATTCAATATATTCCTGTGGTTAAAATTTTCGCCTTCCTTGAACTTAAACAAAAATAAACATCTTTCAAAGGTCTCATTGCTACTCTTCAATAATAGCGCACAGCAACATCGTTGTCAATTAGATCCGGAAAATTTCCGTACACTCTCTCATAGGCAACCTCCGCACTTTTTTTCACAGAATGTATGTTTTGCGCAGTCGGAGTATAATCCTCCAGACAACGTTGCTTTTTCAGCTTTAATTGTCATATCCTTATAAAATAAGAAATGCAAGAAAAAGGAGGAGTTATTTATGTCTGAACATGCCTGTTCGAACAATTTGTGTAATTTGGATTTACATTTTTTAATTCATCAGTGCCTTAAGGCATCCAAAATTCAACCCTCGTTCAGCGGTATTTGCCAAGGTAAATAAACTTGACCCTACTGGTATCTCAGATACCTTTTTAAAAATCTGCCTGAAATAATGACTGCAGAAGAGTTCAAGCAAGTTTTTCCAATGTACGTTGATAAAGCTGCACTCAACATTGATGAACTCGTAAAAAGTCAAAATCTAAAAATTAGCGCCTAATGATTTCAATAGGTTAGCTATAACATAATTGCCAAAATTGGACTTTTTACGGGGCCATCAACATTCATGAATATAAATAATCTTTTTGTAAGAACCGAGCTATATATCTCATGATTTGCCATGTTTAAACAGGTAGAGTTGATTGAGCGCTTACTATTCTCCTGCCAAAACAAAGCAAAAATCAGGATTGAGTTACATTAATATTTTTTATTAAAATTATTTGACAAGGTTAAAGCATAGGTATAAGAACACACAGGCCTTTTAATGTTCAATCTGGGCACTTTAATGTTTTTGGATATTTTGATGTGAGACCTTTAACGAAAAGTTCAATTTTGTTCGAATTCAAGAAAGGGGAAAATGTAAAACACAAGAATACATTGAGTATTTTGAGGATACAATTTGAGTCTGACGTAGAAATTGGACGAAATGGGGCATTGTGCAAAGGTCTAAATGTTTCAATTTGAATAAAAGTGATGTTTATACATTGCAAAGAGAAGAAAAATATGGAAAAAGTAAAGAAAAAGAATAGAGGGAAATTATGGGGCATTTTGACCAGTGTTCCTGAATTGACACTGCTTATTGTGCTGATTATAGCCGGCTATGCCATTATGGGAATTTTTTCAAAAATCCAGCCCACCCAAGTGCTGAGCCCATCGGATATGTGGACTATTATTGTTGCTTCTTTTCTGATAAGTACGGCAATAGCAATGCTTGCCGTTATCGGGGGTATTGGCGGCGGGGTTATTTTCACGCCTATTATGCTGGGCTTTACTCACATAGACAGCCTTGTTATCAGATCCACGGGCCTTGTGGTTGCAATGTTCAGCGGTTTGATCTCATCGGGTCCATTTATGAGAACAAAACTTGCGGATCTTAAGCTTGTATTTTACTGTGGTGTTCCCATAACCGTGGGGGCTCTTGCAGGAAGTGTTTCCGCCATATATCTGCATAAATACATGGGAGCCGTAGGTGATGGTTATGTACGTCTTTCCCTTGGTATTCTGATGCTTGTTGTTGCCTATTTCTTATTTTCAGGCGGTGGTAAAACCGAATATCCCGAGCCGAAAAGAATTGATCCTCTTTCAAAAAAATTAGGATTAAGCGGCTCATACTGGGAAGCATCCCTTGGAAAGGTTGTTAATTACAATCTTACAAATGCCATTCCAGGCGGAATAATGTTTATTTTTCTGGGATTTATCGCTGGTTTCTTCGGTCTTGGCGGTGGCGCATTTCTCACGGCAACACTTAATCTTGTCATGATGGCGCCTGTTAAAATTGCCGCCGCATGCAGCGGGGTTCTGCTTGCAATCAGCAATGCCACTGCAATCTGGACGTACATAACATATGGTGCCTTGATTGCGATTTTTGCAGCCCCATGGATGCTGGGACAGGTTGTGGGAGGAATCCTCGGGGCCTATCTTTTGATCAGAATAAAAGCTGGTTTTGTAAGACAAGTTCTAATTGTAATTTTACTTGTTTCTTCAATAAAGCTGATTATGCGCGGAGTTGAGGGAGCATTTGGACTCACTTTGCCTTTTTGAAGGAGGAGATCATGGAAAATAATAAACCTAAAGCACCACTTGCCGCTTTAATATATGGAGAAATTGTTTACTGGGGAGTTCTTGCCGGATCAGTAATTGTAATTATAGGCTCTGTGCTGGCCTTTATGGGAGACAATTATGTATCTGCTTCCTATTGGCTGTCTTCAATATGGAAGGGAGAATCCATTCATCAGATATGGAAAGGGGCAACCGGAGCTCTGCCAATGGGACACTGGTATCTTGCCCATTTAACTACCGGTGACGGTTTAACTGCCTTTGGGCTCTCCCTTGGCGTTTTTGCTGTTTTGCCGGCACTTCTTTTTTCTTCTGCAGCTTTATTTAAAGAAAAGGACAAAGTTTACGGAACTCTGGCACTTATCGGGGGTATTGTTGTTCTTATCGCAGTTATTGGAATAATTCCAATGCCGTCATAATTTAAAGATATTTATATAGTGACAACTTATTATAATATTTATATATTTTAGCATATGTATAGTACCTTATACAAAGGAGGATTTTATGCCTGTCATTACCATTACCAGAGCTTCTTACAGCCATGGACGAATGATTGCGGAAAAAGTGGCGCGTGAACTAAATTATCAATGTATCTCCCAAGAAATTATAAGTCTTGCTTCACAGCAATATGATATTCCTGAAAACTGGTTACGTCAAGCTATTGAAGATGCGCCTTCTCTCCTTGACCATTTTAGCTATGGGAAGAAAAAATATCTAGCATATATCAGATCTGCACTTCTCGAATATGCTGCGAAAGATAATATTGTTTACCATGGGCTTGCCGGGCATCTTTTACTTGAAGGTGTTCCGAACATTCTCAGGGTTATTATATCTGCAAATATTGAGGAACGTGTCAAGATTGAGATGGGCAGGGACAAGATCTCGGAAAGCGAAGCAAAAAAAAATATCAAGAAATTTGATAAAGAAAGAAAAAAATGGGCGCGTTACTTTTACGATAAAGACCCTTGGAATACGAGCATGTATGATCTTACCCTTGTTATCGGTGGAATGTCCGTTGATGATGCTGTTAAGAGAATTGTAGAGACAGTGGAACTTCCCGCTTTTCAAACAACAGATGAATCCATGGGCATCCTTAAAAAAAATAGTCTTGCTGCAAAAATGAAATCAGATTTAATGAATTTCTATTCCGATATAGAAGTGTCTGTTGAAAATCATACAATAGTTGTACATATACAGAGAAGTGTCAAACAGGAAGAAGCTGTAATTGAGGATATTCAAGCGATACTTGCGAAAATGGAAATACCCGATGGACAGGATGTTAGAATAAATGTAATACCTGCCTGATAAAAAGGATGAGCCAGCGATGAAAGTGGTACATAAAATAATAATAGGAAATACCCTTGCCATCATTACCATAGCGTTAATCGCTGTTTTTTCCTACCATGAATTCAACCTTATCCATGATAAACTTAATTTTGTTGAAATAGCGGACACTTTTAATGCATCTCTATTAAAAATGAGGCTTGCTGAAAAAAACTACTTTTTATATGGTGATCAATCCGCTCTTTTACAGATTAAAAAAGAATTAGTTAAAAACGAAAATATGATTCAAAACCTGAAATCTAATATTATCAGGTCAGTTGGTAACAAAAATTTTAATACGCTTCAATTGTTCTTTAAAGACTATAAAAATGAAATTGGAAAAATAACAATAGACGGTAATACAAAAGCTGTTGAAAATAGAATCAGAGAAGCCGGACATAATTTAAAACGCTTTTCTGAGGATATAATCAAGCTTGAGAGAAAAAAAGTTCATAGAATTATTGCTGCTTCAAGGAGAACATTATTATATTTTTTCTGCATTATAATTTTCGCAGCCATAGCTGCAACTTACATGCTTTTCCCAAAATTATTTAAATCACTTCGTAAAATTGAAAAAATTGCCAATGCCATATCAAGGGGAAGATTTGAGAGAATAAAAGACAAAATACCAAATGATGAATTTGGATCTGTGATGCTGGCTGTAAATTCCATGAGTAAAAAACTTCAGAGCCGGGAAGAGCAGCTTGTTCAGTCCAAAAAACTCGCTTCCCTTGGAATCCTCACCGCCGGCGTTGCCCATGAACTTGGCAATCCCCTTAATAATATATCAATGATAGCACAGACATATTTAGGCCTGTATGACAGTATGCCCAAGAAGGATAGGCTTGATTATATAAATACCATTCTCAACGAAACCGAAAGAATAAAGGATATAGTTCAAGAACTTCTTGATTTTTCCAAACCAAAGGGAAGAGATTTTAATATTGCCTCTATCAACAGTGTCCTTAGAAATTCTCACAGATTGGTTCGGAACATGCTGCATATTTCCGGTATAAAAAGCGAATTTGATCTTCAGGAAAATGTACCTCCTGTTTTCATTGATAAAAATAAGATTCAGGAGGTAATGGTGAACCTTGAGACTAATGCCATTCAGGCCATGTCACCCGGAGGGCTGCTATCTGTTAAAACAAGATATAAAGAAAACGACAAATATATAACAATTGAAATTACAGATACCGGAAAAGGAATAGAACCCGAATTTATAACCAATATTTTTGACCCTTTTTTCAGTACAAAGGGGACGGAAGGAACCGGTTTGGGCTTATCCATCGTTTATGGTATCATAGAGAAGCATAAAGGCAAGGTAGATGTAAAAAGTAAAATTGGAGTTGGAACAACGTTTATTATAAAATTACCAGTTTATACCTTAAAGGAGGATTAAAATGGGCGGCGATTACAGAATCATGGCGATTGATGATGAAAATATTGTAGGTAAAATGATAAAAGCGAACTTTGAGCCTGATGGTTATATAGTTGAAGTTTTTTTAAACGCAAAACCGGCGCTTGATAGACTGGATGAGGAAAAATTCGACCTTGTCATCACCGATTTAAAAATGAAAGACATTGACGGGATGGAAGTCCTTCAAACAGTAAAAAAGAAATATCCGGAAACTAAGGTGATAATGATCACTGCATTTGCAGGTATGGAAACCTCCATAAAGGCATTTCGCGGAAAAGCGGATGATTTTTTTGCCAAACCAATTAAAATAGCAGACCTTAAAGCCTGTGTCAAACAATTATTGGACAAATAAAATTAAATGAGGGACAAATTATGGGAATACACGATATGTCCCTCATTTAATTTGTTTTCTTCTCCTCTCCTTCTTTACAACCCTTACAAAGCGTATTAATTGATATTTTTCCTGCACATGGATAGCCTTAAATCCTTTTATAATGAGAGGGAGTTTAATGATTCCTTATTTTTTAATCCATTTTTTTTCTGTTTCAGGTGTTAAGACCTGTATCCTGTTTCCTCCTCTGATTATGTTTGCAATCTCGGCATTTACATCCACGGCCGGTGTTTCAGGAGCATTTGCACTGCTTCCCATCCAGATGAGTATATTCGGATATACTGCCCCCGGAGTCAGCGCTACAAATTTTGTGTACAATATAATCGCCATTCCCATGGGGGCGATGAAGTATATTAAGGAGAAACGCCTGTCTAAGACCATCGTCGTACTTTTTATTTTTGGTACTATTCCCGGAGTTTTCCTGGGATATTATATAAGAATCACATATCTTCCAGATCCTGCAAATTTTAAAATTTTTGTGGGCTGTATTCTTGCATACCTCGGTATCCGTTCCCTTAAAAGTGGTATAAAAGACTACAAAAAACAAAAAACCGGCAATGAAAAAAACAATAAGGCCGCAGACTTTATCATTGAACACGAGCATACAGGTATTCAAAAGACAAGCATATTCCTTAAAAATGGGGAGAAAATTTCTTTTGCAACTCCTGCGGTTTTTATTCCTGCCATGATAACAGGAGTGATCGGGGGTGCCTATGGAATTGGAGGAGGTGCTGTAATGGTACCTTTTTGTGTAGCCGTGTTAGATATTCCCGTTTATCTCGTGGCAGGTGCAGCACTTGTATCTACTTGGGTTGCATCAATAATTTCAGTTATAATATATGCAATCGGTCCAATGACCAATGGTGGAATTCAAACTTCTCCAGACTGGCTTCTTGGGGCATTGTTCGGTCTTGGAGGCCTTGCAGGGATTTATACAGGCACAAAACTGCAGAAGTTCATGTCACCGGTTGTAATTAAAATAATTCTTGGTACGGCTGTTATTCTCGTTGCAATAAAATATTTAATTATTTTAATACCATTTTAAAAACCGGTCATGATAAAAGATATCTAATTTAAATTTTTTTAAATTTTGAGAGAATCAGAGAAAACCCTGACCTCACTATTAAGACTCCTTTCAACGTATGGATGGACATTATGACTCGCAAGCCTGATGGTCAGCAGATGTTCATGAAACAGAAATACAAAATGAATGGTGACATATCACTAATGATACAGTTATTTAAGAGGGAGGATGACCAGTAATTGCCTCCCAACCATAATCTGTGATATTTACGATTTTATAAACCTATAATTTTCTTTTATCGTTTAATACGGCATTTGATATTACTATTCTCTGGATTTCTGAGGTACCTTCATATATGGTGAAAACCCTTGCATCCCTGTAAAATCTTTCAACAGGATAGTCTTTTGTGAATCCGTATCCTCCGTGTATTTGAATAGCCCTTGCAGTTACCTTGTTCACCATTTCAGAAGCAAAGAGTTTTGCCATGGAAGCCTGGGCTGTATATTTCTGTTTGTTGTCTTTCATTGCCGCTGCAGATAAAACAAGCTGGCGGGCCGCTTCAATCTGGGTTGCCATATCGGCAATCTGCCATCTGATGCCCTGATGTTTTGAAATGGCGCATCCAAATTGTTTTCGTTTTTTTGCGTATTTGATTGCAGCGTCAAGGGCTGCCTGGGCAACGCCGAGGGACTGGGCTGCAATACCTATCCTACCGCCGTCAAGTCCTGACATGGCAATCCTGAATCCATCTCCTTCTTTGGAAAGTATATTTTTTGCATGAACCCGGCAGTCTTCAAATATGAGGTCAGTGGTGTCCGATGCCCGAAGTCCCATTTTGTCCTCTGCCCTGCCCACAATAAAACCCGGGGTTCCCTTTGGAACAATAAAGGCGCTTATCCCTTTATGGCGGGCTGCTTCATCGGTTTTCGCGGTAACAATGACAACACTGGAATTTTTACCGGAAGTAATGAACCTTTTTGTTCCGTTAATAATATAATAATCACCATCTCTGACAGCAGTGGTGGACTGACTTACCGGATCAGATCCTGCTTCAGGTTCCGTTAAGG
>Ga0256840_1004126_pt1 | contig 11124 bp, 13 predicted proteins | sample 355202metaG_FD_185969 | JGI IMG/M metagenome (GOLD analysis project Ga0256840, IMG submission 185969) | Hydrothermal vent microbial communities from Mid Atlantic Ridge, Atlantic Ocean - 355-202 | ecosystem: Environmental > Aquatic > Marine > Hydrothermal vents | place: Atlantic Ocean: Mid...
TCAGCACCAATTATTATTAATATATTTTTGTTATTATTATTATTATTTTTTTCATTAATTATTTTATTTATTGTTTTGTTTATATTTTCCCCATACATTGTTAAATGAACAACTAATCCATTATCTTCTTTAAATGATTTAACATATTTTTTCCAATTTTGAACTACTTCAAATTTAAAATCTCCCCCCCATTGCTCAACTATTCTATTAACACTATCTTTAACATGTTCATCATTATCACTAAATAATATTTTATTTGCACCTAATGCTCTTGAAGTTAAAGCTACATGAGTAGATATTCTTTTATCTCTTCCCCATCTATGACCTAATCTTAACACTTCTACAACCACAAAATCACCACAAAATTTAAATTAAATATTAAAATATATAATAATTTTAGAGAATAAACATAACAAAATATATTTTAAAATATAAAAAAATAATTAATAAATATTTATTTTTATTTTATTTTTATTTTAAATAATCTGTTCCATAATCAACAGAATATACTTTAAATCCTGGCTGTATTCCATTATTTGTAGGGTCAATTGATGCTTTTACTAATTTCATTCCATTTAATCCTTCTCCGTCAAAGAAATGTAATTTAGAATAAACGCTGTCTTCTAAATTTTTAGTAGATATCCATCCCATAGCATAATATTTACCAGGAGATACTTCATTTAATCTTACCAATAAACTAATTGTTCCATTTTCGTTTATTATATTTTCATGGATATTGTGTCCATCATATACTATTATTTTATGGAACTGTGATGGCCTATTACTTACAGCTTTATTTGTATTTAAATCATAAGTTATTGTTTGAGCCATTATATTGTTATTTGCACTAATAACTATACCTTCTATTGTCCTATATTGTTTATTTTCTTGTGTAATTACCCTAACTACTAATGTTCCATTACTAATAAATCCATCTCCTCCTGGAATTCTATAAAATGCCCCCATTTCTCTTTTATCATTTGGAGTATTTGTAGGTAGGTCATAATTCCAAAAACCAAACATACTCCATACAGAAGCAATATCTGTCATTCGATTGTATGTAATTAAATAATCTGGATTTGGATTTTTTGGATGAGTGTCCTTTAATACTTCATTAGCTTCTTTATCTGTTAATTTGTATTTATTTACTAAAATATTATAAGCTTCTGATTTACTTAATGGCAATATTTCATTTAATATTTTAGTAGTTTCTTTAACACTATTTCCAGTTTTTTTCATTAATACACTACTACTATTATATGCACTATCTCCTGTTGTAGCTATCATTCTTAATATTCCTTTTGATAAATTTTCATTTGAAGTAGCAAATGCCCTACCTACCCAGTAAGCTCTTGGGCTATTTTGAGAACCACCATCAAATGTTACCATTTTTCTAGTTGCCCATGTATATATATGTCCATTATCCCACCAACAAGTTATTACTGAATTGTTTGGTGTTTCATTTGCTATCCAATCTAAACTTTCTTTCCAACCATTGTTATATGTTGGTACAGTATATAATGGAACAGCACTTGCTAATGTTGGTGTTACTACCATTAAACCTAACAATAAACACATTATTTTTTTAATTTGATTATCCTTGTTATTTTCAGAGATTATTTCTATTATTTTTAATATTGCCAATATTACTAATCCCCCTACAAATCCATAAGCAATAACTGGAATATGTAATGTAGGTATTATTACCTCAACAACTTTACCTCTAATAGATATAATACTTATTAACCCTAATAATCCTATAATTGGGTATAATGTCCATTTTATTAATTCGTTACTTTGTGTTTTAATAATATTTATAATTTGACCTATAAATATACCAATTCCAATTGCTACTGGTGGTGCCAATAAACCAATAAATCTATTACCTTTTGTAGCAGCATAAAATGTTACTGCAAACCATATTGTTAATATTATTGCATATTTAACATCTATTTTATAAGTTGATTTTGTATTTTCACTTATATATCTCATAGATATAAATGAAGAAATAATTCCTAAAACACTAATTATGAAAAATGGAGCACTTCCAGCTGCACTATTAATTATTGTATTATAATCTACTTTATTTAACTCGGCTACTGTTGTAAATACATTAGGCCATCCAGAAGCATGTTCAGTTGTTGTTAATGCTGTCTGGACACCTATTGGAGATAATAACCCACTTATTAAAGTATTTATACCAAATAATGCTGAAATTAAAATACTTGTCCCAATTAAAAATGTTCCAGATAATATTATTATATTTTTAAGGTTTTCCGGCTTTAATAGTTTTTTATTTTTAATTAATTTCTCATTTTTAGTTGATAATATGGAATATATAGAATATATTATTAAAAATACTCCTACAATATAAAAACCATACCACCAACCAGCCCACATTTTGTTAGCTAATGCCATGATAATTGATGCTAAGGCCATTAATGGTAAAGATATTTTTAAATTTTTTTGATAATGTATTGCCTCCATTACAAACCATACTATAAACAATATTGGTAAAACTTCAAATATTGGTGTATCTGCAAATCCAGCTGAAGTTTTATATAGTAAAGCTGGTGTAGCACTAATTATTGTGGCTCCTACAAATCCTCCTATATTACTATTTGTAACTCTCCGAACTATAAAAAATATTGGTATTCCTAATAACATACCTAATACAGCAGGTACCCAATAAGCTGCATTCATAATTGAAACAGTTGAATCCATTGAATGCCAAACATTATAAATTGCTAAATTTGCTAAAACTATTGCTGGCGGTTCAGTTGGTGCAGGATGTCCTGGTGGTGCATATTGTATTGAATCCCAAGGTATTTTTTTACCATTTATTACCTTATATGTTTCCCCTAAATTTCCATGATTATAATAATTTTCTGTTAGTCTAAGATAGTAGTAAGGGTCTAATGCCACTAAATACATTCTTCCATTTTCATCAGCAAACATATTTTTTAATTGAGGATTATCTGTAAATCCCATATCTGCTGGCTGAGCTCTTAATTGGAAACTCATTAAAGCAATTACTAATACAATTATTGCTACCTTAATATAATTATGTTTATTAATAAAATCACTTATTTTTTTTAGTTGTTCCATTTTTACACCTAATAAGGCATTTTTAACATTATATATTATATTGCTAATATTATTATATATCTTGTATGTTATTGTAAATAACATATATTAATATACTTTAATATATGCCCATATACTTTAATATATACTTATATACTTTATTGAATAAAACATATTAATAATTTATTAAATAATTAATATATAATCAATATTATTTATTAGTGGTAATATGAACTTAAATATATGTAATACTATTTCAAATTATTATTTTCTAATGTATTTAATAATTACATTAATAACATATATTTTACTTAAAATATTTATAAAGTATATGGTTAATTATAAATATGGTATTGATATCCATAAAACAACTAAAAATAAAGTTGCTGAAATGGGAGGTATTATTCCAGTTATAATTTCTTCATTAGTTATATTTTTCTATTTCCCAATAGGTTCATTGTCTATTTTATTATCTGGATTAGTCGGGTTTTTAGATGATTTATATAAATTATCTTCAAAGATAAAATTTTTATTAATGTGTATAATTGGTTTAATTGTTGGTTTATTATTAGGCGTTAGTCCATTTTATTTAATTATTGCCATTTTAGGTATTGCAATATATTCTAATTTTACCAATATGCTTGCAGGATTTAACGGTTTAGAAATAGGTCTTGGCGTAATATCTAATTTATTTTTAGGAATAATATTATTATTAAATAACGATTTTAATGGATTTAATGTTGTAATGTTATTTACTTCATCTTATTTTGGATTATTATTATTAAATAAATATCCTGCAAAAGTATTTCCTGGAGATGTTGGAACTTTACCAATTGGTGCTTTTTTATTTACTATTGCAATTTGGAAAAATTTAATTCCAGAATTAGTTATTATCATGGCACCTCATTTTATAGATGCTTTATTAAAGTGGTCTTCTGGATTTACTAATCGTGAGAAACGAAGCCCTACAAAATATAATAAAGAAACTGGGACATTATATGTTGAAAGTAATAATAATGGAAAGGATTATTTATCACTTGTTCGTTGTATATTAATGAAAAAACCTATGAAAGAATATAGTATTGTATTATCTGTATGGTTAATTTCAATATTATGTGGTATTTTAGCCATAATTTATAATCAATATTTAAAAATTATATTATGAAATTTTTATTTTTATTTTTATTTTTTATTTCTTCAATAATTTACCTAATGCTGGGTGTAATTCAGATACCTGTTCTTGAACTAACTGTTCATACATTCTATATACAATAGATACTGTAAGTAATACTCCAGTACCTCCACCTAATGCTCCTAAAAAGTCTGCACCTGCAGCTAATAATCCAATAAATATTGAACTCATTACAGTTATTGGTCCAACATATCTTTTTAATCTACTTTCAATAGATTTATTTGATTTTCTAAATCCTTTAATTGCCATATTTAAATTACTCATTCTTTTTGCCATAGATTTAGCATCTAATCCTGATGTTTCCACCCAAAATAAACCAAATACAACACATGCTGCTATTAATAATACTGTATATATTATTGCCCTAATAGGGTCTGCCATAACTGTATTTAATCCATAAGGTGTTGAGAAATAATAAGCTATACCACTTACAGCTCTACCATCTACAAAATGTCCTAATAATGGAAAACCTAATTTACTTTCAATAGCTAATCCTATTAATTGTATATTTGCAAATAAAGCCATTGCTAAAATTACTGGTAAATTAGAAACATATACAAATTTTATAGGATATTTTCCAACAGCTCCTCTTACCCTACCATGAGCTAATGGAATTTCTACTCGCATACTTTCAGCATATACTACAATTAAAAATATTATTAAAGTACCTAACATAGGTAGTAAGAAATTAAATGCTGGTCCCATTGCTCCTTGAAGTATTGCATCTAAAAACTGCCACAAATATCCTCCTGAACCTAATGCTCCTACAAATATTGTTTGAGACACTCCTGCTGCAATAAATAATCCAATACCTGAACCAATACCATATCTTGATACAATTTCATCTAAATATATTACTAATATAGCTCCAATTGCAATTTGAAGTGCCACCATTAACATTAAACCGCCAGATAATACTCCAAATGCCCCTGCTGCTACAAACATTATTGACTCTACAAAACATAAAACAATAGCAAATAATTTTTGTAATCCTTGAAATAAAGCCCTATTTTCATGATTATTAAGGTCTAATTTTATAATTTCAGAACCTACCAATAACTGCATAATAATACCTGCTGTAACAATAGGTCCAATACCTAATGTAATTAAAGAACCTAATTTAGAAGCAAATATTGTTTGAAGATATTCAAATTGAGCTGGTATTTGATTTCCACCAGTATATACATCAATAGTACCCATTAAGAAATATACTATTAATACAATTGCTGTCCATTTTAATTTCTCTGTAAATGGAATGTCCCTTATTGGTCTTTGTACCTCAGGAATTAATTCCAAAATAGGTCTTATCTGTTTTAGGAAATTTTCCAATTTATCACCGATATACAATATATAATTGTGATTAACTATGCAATATTATTATTTATTATTTATTATTTATTATTAAATTAAGTTATATGTATTAAGATATGTTAATATAAAATTATTAAGATAAAATTAATAACATACTTGTTTTGTACGATATATTTATAATATTATTCACCAAATATGTATAATTTATCATAATATTAAAAATAATAAAGAAATTATTATCTTGTTTTAAAAATTGGAAATAAATATTCTTAAAAAAATAATCAATATATCTATATATATTATTATCAAAAAAAATAATATTATGTTTATAATATTTGCCGTTATCAAAAACAACAAATAATATTAAAAAAAGATGAATTTTATTAAATAATTTATAACTCAACAAATTCTCCACCAGCAGATTCTATTTTTTCTTTTGCACTTTCTGAGAATTCTACTGCTTTTATTACTATTTTATTATTTAATTTACCTTTACCTAATACTTTTTCATAACCTAATGAAGTAACATTTACAACATATTTTTCATTTTCAATGTGGAATTTTTCTGGATTTTTAGATACTAATTCATCTATTTGACCTAAATTAATTGGTTTTAAATCTTTAATTAAACTAGCATGTCTTTTAAATCCGTATTTACCTACGTGGTCTGGCATATATTTAACTGTGTGAATCCATCTGTGTTTTGCAACACCAGCTAAACCTTTACCTCCTTTATGACCTGCTCCTCTATGTTTTTTAGCAGCACCATAACCACAGGTTCTACTTCCTCTTAATTTTGTTATTTTTCTACTTTTTCTTATCATTAAATTCACCTAGTTAGAATAATGTAGAGAAAATAGGTATAATGAAAAAAACTTATTAAATCATTTTTTCCAATAAATCTACTATCTTTTCCCCTCTGTATCCTAATGCACCTCCTACTGAAAAGCCTTGTTTAATACCTCCTTTACTGTGTCCTTTTCTAGGTGGGTGCAATCTAAATACTGGTTTTATAGGGGTGTCTTTTAATACTATTTCTTCAGAAACTATTTTTTCAGCTAACTCTTCAACAGTCATATTTGTTAATTTAACTATTGTTTCTGGGTCAATTCTTTTGTTCCCAGACAATCTTCCTCTTTTCAATATTAACTTAACAAGTGTTTCTTTATCTATTTCTCCATATGTAACAAAGTCTTTTACTTTATTAATCATACCTTTGTAGGTTTCTGTGTTAGGGATTATTACACAATGATTTACTTTATGTAATCTTAACATTTTAAGTGTATCAGCAATAGTTCCTCTAACACCAACGCTACCTCTAATTCTTACAACGGCATAAGCCATATAATCACCTTTCATTTGAGATGAATAAAAAATATTTAAAAAATATGTAAGTGTGTATTCAATACAATATATATAACTAATACATTATATTAATCAAATACTATATTAATATATATTTATATTATTAAATACACAAATCGTGTTTTATTATAATACTTTTCCTTCATTAATTCCAAGAGTTTTTCTGTGTTCAGGTAAATATCTTACAAAGTTAAGATTATTTAATGAATCAAAAGTAGCAACAGCGAAATTGTATGTTGTTCTAGTGTCGCCGTATGTTTTAGTCCAAATATCTTTTATTCCAGCTAATCCTAAAACAGCCTTAGCAACATTTCCTGCTACTAATCCTACTCCTCTAGGTGCAGGTAATAATTCTACTTTAACACTACCACAAGAACCTTTTGCACCATATGGTATTGAGTGAGGTGTTGCACAACCACATTCCCATGAACCACATCCAGTTCTTACTTTAATTAAGGACAATTTTGCCTGTGAAATAGCTTTTCTAATTGCTGGACCTACTTCTTTTGATTTACCCATACCTACTCCAACAAATCCATTTCTATTACCTACTACAGCTGTCGCCCTAAATCTAGCTCTTCTACCAGATTTGTGCATTCTTTGAACAAGGGATACATCTAAAACTTGCTCTTCAAGGTCTGGTAATAAAGCATCTACTATTTCAGGCTCTAATAATGGGAGACCATTATCGATGATATAATCCATATCTGTAATTATACCCTCTTTCACTTTCTTTCCAGTTTGTGTTTTAGGCTCCCATGCATCTATGTTAAATTTCTTTTTTTCAGCAGCCACTGTAATCACCATTATAAGCTGAGAATTTTCTCTTTTATTTCTTCAAAGTGTTGAGGTAAATCTTCTGGATTTAATCCTTTGTCTAAATACTTTGAAAACTGTTTTTTATATTTATCTTCGTCTTCTTCTTTAAGAAGTTCAGCAAATTCTTTTATATGTGTTCCATTAAGTCTATCTTCTTCTGGAAGAATATATTCATCATGAGGAACATCTAATCCTGCATCAATAGCCCCTTTTAAAAGTGCAAAAACTGCTGCACCTTTTGTAGCACTATTTAATCCAATATCTAAAATGGCACTTTCGTATCCTTCCTTAATAGCTTTTTTACCTAACAACAAACCTGTTAAATATGCTGATGGAATATTTCCGCAATGTCCTTTATAACCTAATTTAACAAGCTCTTTGGAATGTGCAGAAATTAATATTTGGTCACCAGCTTCATCATATTCAACTATTTGAGCTACAAAATTATTTAATGATTTTCTTGCAACTAATCTCGGTGTTCTTGATAATAATAACTTTAATCTTAATCTGAAATTTGTTTTTCCTTCCCTTCTTCTTCTAAAAGGAACTCTATACTTAGCACTGCGTGCCATACTTGCACCTCAATTATTTATTTAAAAGGTCATGGTCTTCAATATATAACTTCATGTGGTTTTTACTTCTAAAAGCTCCCCCTTTAGCCATCCTATATAACTTTCTATATGTAGATACTTCTATTGAACCATCTTCTCTAAGTTCTTTTAAGGTATGTCTTAAAGGTCTTATTGTATTTATCCACTTTCTCTTTTTAGGTGTTCTTGCTCCAGCTGCTCCTTTTCTAGAACCTTGCCCTTTTCTTTTACCTTTTCTTTTCTGTTCTTTTAATTTCTTAGAACGACCGGAACTAATACCTTTTTTCTGTTTCTTAACAATGATTCCTTCTTTAATTAATGCCCTAATGTCATCTTTGGTAATAGCAAATTTAACTTTATCCAAATTTTCAGGGTCTATCCATACTCGGTCAATACCGCAGTCTAGTACATCAGCTGCGATTCTCCGTTGGGTTGATATATTCATTATACCACCTATATAAGAATAATATATTTAGTTATTCTTCGTTATTATTTTCTTTTTCAACTTCTTCTGTATTAGGTGTTTCATCTACTACAACTTCATCAGTTACAGGTGGATTTAATAATTCATCCTGTTTATCTTTAGAAATGTTTAAGATTTTAATATTTAATTCAATTGCCTTTTTAACAATTTCAATTTTCTTCTTTTTACCTACTGTTGAAGCTATTCTAGCTCCTTGTGTTTCAGGATTTAAAGCTTCTAATTCTTTTACATTATGAACTAATATATCTTCAAATCCAGATGGGTGTAATCCTCTTACTTCAACTGGACACCTGTATCCAACATTAACAATGGCACATTTATTAGCTAATTTTTTTCTCATACCACTGTGAAGTCCTCTTACATGTCTCCAGCTAGTCCCAATTCTTTTACATTTGAACCATTCTTGTCTTTTGAAGTGAGGTCTTTTTTGTTTCATTTTAAGCTTTAATCTCATTAACCTTTTTTTACTCATGAGACCACCGTTTTTTGATAAAATTGGCTCAATGTGCCAATTAAAAAATATTATTAATTTATTTTGCAATTTTATATTATAATACCTTACCTGCTTTTTCTACAATATATATTCCATCTTGGAATACTCTTGTATCTCTTCCTCTTACTCTTGTAACATTTTCAATGTTTGCAGCAGTTTGGCCTGTTTTTTCTTTGTCAATTCCTGTTATAATAATGTCTTCTCCACTAACTTTAACTTTTACTCCATCTATTATTTTAGCTTTTCTAGGGTGTTTCTCCCCTAAAAAGTTATCAATAACTAGTGTGTCTCCTTTAACACTTATTTTCATAGGGAAGTGAGCATATCTTATTTTCATTTTATACTCAAATCCTTCTGTTACACCAATTATCATATTTCTAATATGTGAAGCAAATGTTCCAATTATTGCAGCTTGTTTTTTCCTAGGATATATACTTTCTACAATAACTTCGTTATTTTCTATTCTAATTGTTACATTTGGGTAGGATAAAGTTCTTTTAAGTTCTTTTCCTCCGGATCTAACAATAACTTCACAGTTGTCATTTACATCAACTGTCACATTTTCTGGAATTTCAACGTTTTCCGTTATTTTAGCGGCTACTGGCATAACAACCATACCTCATATTATGTTTAATTTAATATATGTAAGATATTAATCTTCCACCTAATCCATTTTGCCTTGCTTCTTCATGTGTCATTAATCCCTTAGGAGTACTAACAATTAACAATCCAAATCCTTTGGCAGGTAAATATCTTTTTTCAAATTTTTCAAAATCTGTTTTTTTAACGGCATATCTAGGTCTAACAGCACCACATTTATTAATGTGTCCTATTAGCTCTACCTTATATATTCCAGCTTTACCGTCTTCAATATATTCAAAGTTTCCCATATATCCTTTGTCCTGCATAACTTTAAATACTCTTCCAATGAGTTTTGATGCTGGCTGAATATATGCCACATCCTTTCCTACTCTTTCACAGTTGGATAGGTGGTTCAACGCATTTGCAAGTGGGTCCATTAGACTCATATTGATACCTCCTTAATTTATTTAATATTAATCATATTTTTTAAATCCTAATTCTGATGCCAATTGTCTAAAACACTGCCTACACAATTTTATACCATACTTACTTATTATTCCAGGTCCTTTTTTACCGCATCTAGTACATACTTTTGAACCGTATCCATATTTCTTTTTATATGGTGCTTTTGCCATTTTTTCACTCTCAAATAGTGTAAATAATAGTAGTAATTTACTCTTCCCTTTCTACTTTTAAGCCATATTTTTGTTCTATATATGTTATGGCTTCATCCTTAGTTACAAGGTGTTTTAAAGGAATATTATTTCTTTTAGCTTTTCTTCTTTTAATTCTATATCCTGGTTTTTCAAAGGTTACACAAATATCCATACCATATATTCCTATTGATGGATCGTATTTTTGCCCAGGAAAATCTATATGTTCTGGAATACCAAATGAAAAATTACCTCTTTTATCAAATGAATAAGAGTATAATTGCTTACCTGAAGCCTTAAATGCTACAAATGCATCATTTAAGAACTCCTCAGCTTTTTTTCCTCTTAATGTAATTTTTAATCCAATAGGCAATTTTTTTCTAATGTTAAATGCAGGGTTAGTTTGTTTTGCCAAAGTTCTTACTGGTTTTTGTTTTGTAATTTCAGTAATAACTTTTTCCGCAGTGAGTAATTTATCCCCACTTTCACCAACACCCATATTAACAGTTACTTTTTCAATTCTAGGCTTATTCATAGGTTGTTTTTCC